>VTLG01003975.1_pt1 | contig 59445 bp, 51 predicted proteins | sample 4694571 | NCBI WGS metagenome assembly VTLG01 (sample SAMN12604809, study PRJNA352737) | marine metagenome | biome: ENVO:00000447; feature: ENVO:00000209|ENVO:00000569|ENVO:01000036; material: ENVO:00002151; isolation source: viral sequences binned using virsorter ...
TTGTTATGTGATGAAACTGCTTGTAAAAGGTTTATATAATGTTCCTGTGGAAGTGACCTTTGAAATCGTTTGCCAATAAACTTAATATCAAACTCCATCTCATTAGGATGAATATCCTCATTAAAAAATTCATCCTTTAATGAGGTTAAAGGATTCTCTTCAGCAACTATTTCTCTTTTTACATATCGAAGATAATCCTCAATAGAAGTAAAGTTTTCAAAATAGTCAATAAATTCATCGGCAGCCCATTCAGCATCGGCTTCAGGAATTATCATAATTAAGACTCAATTGAATTGCATTGTCAAATTTAAGATAGGTTGGCCCATGCAAAGCACAATACTCATTAAAAGTAATCATCATTTCTTTGCGTGTTAGATTGCAATGTTTTGCTGCCTGTGGAACATTCCATTTTGCACAGAACAACATCTCCATTGCCGTTCTAGTCTCTGGCCTCATAGAGCATCCAAATCTCCACCGTGCCTTGGTGTATGGTTAGCCATTCCATCATGATTACCATCATTAGGTAACTTACCTGTCATAAGATATTCTACAGTCTCTTTACAACCACGAAGATAATGAAGTTGTGAATCGACCTTTAACCATTCATCAAAAGATGGATCTAATCCTTCTTTCTTCTTAGTAACTTGATCTATCCTTTTAGTAAATCTAGTTAAAAGTTGCTCTAAATTTTCTGTCTGTTTCATTAGTAAAACCTCCTTGGATTCTCCATAGAACCTTCAATTTCAACAACTATCGCATCCATGATACGATTAAAAGATCTTGACATCTGACGATATCCAGATCCAACATACATCTGTCCTACAAATACTGATGCAGTAGCAAGGCCCCAAAAAATATAATAGAATTTGGATTTCACTTGTGCTTTTTGTTTTTCTTTAGTAATCATGGTAATACTTGAACTTTTACGGGTTGGTTATTTAAATAATCAGCAATTCTATGATATGCAAATGCAGTAACTACTTGTGGTACTATAAAAGCAACCATTGCTACTATCCAAAAGAAATAGTAATAGTTCTCTTTATTTTGTGTTCTCATTTTTTTTCCCAAGGTGTAGGATGATCTAGGTCTAACCATTTCTTTATTATAGCACAAATTTTCTTCATTTAAACTCACACTCCACCATAATTTCAGTCAGACAAGCTAACATGTTTATTTCCTGATCAGCGACGAATGCCATTTGATATTGATACTTAGCAATAACAAGAACAGCAGCAGGTATAGTATTCGGAACCAGACATTCGTAAAGACTATCATAAATCCTACGGAATAAGACAGAAGTATCGTTGTCCATATTACTGTTGACCCACTTACGAACTTCAGGAAAGTTTTTTGCTTTAAGGTTTTTAATGAGATCATTGACTGCTATATCCGAAAAGGCTGCTAATATTCCACTATCTATCTTACCACTAACTGAGTATCTCTGACACTCATTTAATACTCTTCTCCAATCTGGAAAATGCTTATTAACTAATTCTACTAATACTTTCTTATCAGTTTCAATCCTTTCTTGCTCCAAGATAAAATTGAGCCTTTGGAAGAAATTAGCAGCGATCTGTTGCTTCTCTTTTCCTCTAATAGAAAAGTCAACCACAGCACATCTGGAGTGGAGGGGTTCAAGGATTTTATTCTTGTAGTTGCAAGTGAAAATGAATCTACAGTTCCCTGCAAATTCTTCGATGAATGCTCTGAGTAAGAGTTGTACATCATTGCCTGTGTTGTCTGCTTCATCAATAATGATGACCTTGTGCTTCGCCTCCGATGTGAGAGATACAGTTGATGCAAAGTTTTTTGCATTGTTTCTGACTGTATCGAGGAATCTTCCCTCATCGGATCCGTTGATGACATAAAAGTCTACTCCCAGTTCATTGCACAATGCTTTTGCAACAGTAGTCTTTCCAATTCCAGGAGGACCAGCAAGAAGCATATTAGGTATTTCTCCTTTATTTAGAAATTCCTTAAAGGTTTTCTTAATGTTATCAGGAAGAATACATTCTTCAATTGTTTTGGGTCTGTATTTTTCAACCCATATAAAATCACTCATTTCTTTTTAAAGACACCAAATTTAGACAGTAACCACATTGTAACTATCGTCCATCCTATAACATACCACATAATTTATCTTTTAGTTGTATTACTACGGGTTCTGTTTATTATACTAATAAATTTATCACCTGCAAATGTACCACCAAGACACACATCAATCTCATCACCATCTTTCCAGTTGGTTTCACCGTTCATTTTGGTGTGAGTCATTGCTAATTGAATTTTATCAATTACTTCTTGTGTTAGTCTCATTACTCAAAAGTAGAATCAGGTTCAAGTGCTATGTAATATTTAAGATCCAAACTCTCATTAGTAAATTCTGATAAAAGTTTACTGGATACAGCTACATTATAAGCACCAGGAATAATTTTAATATTCTCCACTTTAAAGTTGAATACAAACTCCTTATCAGTCTCACCAACCACAATGGCAAACTCATTAGAAGTATCATTCTTCTTATCACGAGCAACAAGTTTAATAACACCTGCTTCACCAATTGCTGATAGATCAGGAAGTTGATATACTGCTGCAGCCTTCAATAGTTTTTCTAAACATGTACTCTCAAGTTTAAAACGAACATCTTCTGAAGGAAGAGTAATTTCTTTCTCAGGTGGAGAAATTATTACTGCAGGATCTGCAAAGAAATATTTAACTCTTCTTTTACCCTCACGAATAGTAAGATATGAGTCTTCTTTAAAATCCAATTCAGGATCCTGATGCAACCCAAGTCCATTTAAGAATTGGTTTAAATCATAGATAGCAAAATCACGAGAAAATTCTTCATCAATTCTAGCTTCGGCAAGAATATTCTTGGCAACTGAAATTGTGCGAAGATTATTCCCTTGTTTTACTAGAATAGAATTATTAATTCCAGCAAAGTTTTTTAAAATTGTGAGAGTCTGGTCAGATAAATTCATTGTTGTAGGTCTCAGTTTCATCATTAAGGCATGGTGTGATCAATATTACCACTGGTAAATTTTGGTTTACCGTAGTGCTCATCAAAATGTAAGAGTAGCATAGCATAATGTATGACTTTCATCAAGTCCTTCTTATTCCTTCCATCCTTACTTCCATAACGACTTCCATACTTGAGTATGTTTGCTTGACAAAAATCAGATGCAAGATCCCTAGATGCCATCAAGTCTATCGTTTGGACATTACGGTACTCATGTTTAGTACCTGTGTAATGTCCATTATAAGTACCTGATACATAATCTTTTATATCCTTAAGGATTTCATCCTCATGATACTTACTACGCAAATCTGACATTTTCTCTAACTCCTCAGCTAATAAACTCCATGCATTAACCATTATATCAGTTTATCTCCTTAGAGTCAAGTTCAAAATCAGCATCTACTTTATCATACAATTCAATAAAGGATTGCTTAGTCTCATCATCAAATCTATTGACACATACTTGAATTGCCTTCATCTTATCATTAAAGATACTAAAGGCACGGACAATGTGAACCAAACGACGGGTACTGATGATTTCTTCCACACCACCATCGTAGAATGTTTTACGAATGATGTCTGCCCAATCTACCAGTCTCTTACAGAACTCAATATCAGTCACACCCAACTGAGCAGCAACTCCACCTAAGATCCTAGACTCTACTGAAGGTGATGGATAATCCTGTTCAAATGTTACTGGGAATCGCTCAAGGAAGGCTTCGTTAAGCACATTAGTTCCAATAAATCTTCCATCGTCTGAACCTTTACCCTTAGTATTTGCTGTTGCGATGATGTTGAATCCTGCTGCTGGTTGGATGAATTTTCCAATTTTCTTAAGGAAAACTCCTTTACCCTCAAGGATGGACTGGAGACAGAGGATTTTGTTTGAGGCAAGGTCGATTTCGTCAAGGAGCAAGACAGCTCCTCTGTTGAGAGCTTGAATAACTGGTCCGTCATGCCAGACTGTGGCACCATCAACAAGACGGAAACCGCCAATAAGATCATCTTCATCTGTTTCAATAGTAATGTTTACACGAATAAGTTCTCTACCTAGTTGAGCACATGCTTGCTCTACAGAGAAGGTCTTACCATTCCCTGATAGACCAGTGATAAAAGTAGGATAAAAAATCCCACTTTGTATAATTTTCTTAAGGTCTGTGAATGGGCCAAATTTAACAAATGTGTCATCTTTTTCAGGAATTAAATTTTGTTCTACCGTTGGTTCAACTGCAGGTGCTTTAAATGATTTTTCAATATCTTCTACTACCTTAGTAGTAACTTCAAGATTCCACTTACCTTTACCAACTTTAAACTTTTGTATTTTCTTAGTAACAGTTGAATATCCAATGTCATTTGCTCTACAGAAACCACGAACATCAGCAGCAACGAACTCATTTCCAAAGGTGCTTCTGAGTCCATCAATTGCTTGTTGTTCAGTCATTTTTAATTCGAAAGCCATGATTTAATAATTTATTTATGAACATAGTATAGCAATAAAAAAGGGGGTGTAGTACCCCCAGTAGACACTTTAATTATTGGACCCACCAAGGTTTTCTGGAAGGGTCACGAAGGTAATTAGATGAAACCCAAGGTTTGCTCCTAATATATTCCTTGTAAGCAGTAAAAGTACTCATGAATGGATTTTTAAGTACATCAGGCATTGCACGGACAAACGATGTTGGCCTATCCATAGTAAATGGTATCATACTACCTGCTTCTAGTATAGTTTTTTCACAACTATGAACTTTTCCATAGCGATGAGTATATTCATCACATAATGCCATGCCATGAGCAACTAACCACCACGCATTTATGATAGACTCATTTGCCCATACAGTACAAGGGTGATTGCGAAAAGCACCCTTCTCTGTTTTGTATGGTGTACCATCTGCTTTATGAAGTACACCATACCCATGTCCCCATTTGTCAGAGCAAACAATAGCAAGCATCTGACATGTTTCTAATGGCATCTTGACTATATGCTTATCAGGTAAGCATTGAGCAGATACAGTTGGTGATGGATCGGTTACAAAAATATTCATAGTTTTATTATACCACTAATTCTATAAATTCGCCAAGTATTTTCTTATTCATTTTTTTAGTCTTAAGACTCTTTACAAAAGCCCTCTTGATTTGTGCCTTTGTAGCATCTTGTTGAACCTCAAACTCATCTTCATTAGCAAGTGCAGTTGCTGATAATCCAAAGTAAGAATGATAACCAGAATTTTTAATTGTGAATGATTTTTCTTTCTTCCATCTCTTCATTATTTTTTCATACCCATCACCTTCATATCCAGCATACTGTCTGACAAATTGACCAGCATCTCTATTAGCAAGAACTCTTATTCCAATAAAATTCATAGTAAGAAAAGTTTGTCGTAAATCTTTTAATAATAAGTCAGTAACATCTGCCCAGTGTCCCAACCCTTCACATGAATAAGTATGACCTGTTTTACGATTACGAAATATACATCTATCATGAACATACTTAGATCCCATCCATGGCTCTTCTTCAGGATGACGCTGAATTTCTTTACTATACTGCAATGGTGCAGATTCACCATCAGTAAGAATTACACACTGAACTTTCTCCACATTATTCTCACTCTTAAATTGTGGAAGAATTTGATGAAGAGAAATAATTGCTTCATTTAATGGAGTTCCAGAAAGATTCATTCCAATAGGCATATGATATTGAGTATAAATTTGATGACCAAATAAACATGCCAATCTAAAAATACTTTTCATTTGAACTTCCAATTCTTTAGTCCTAGTTTTGCTAGTGAATAAATTCATCATAGAAAAACATTCTGGAACAAGAGCTAAACCTTCTTTCTTCTCATAAGCAAGTCTATGAAATGTATCTTCTACTGGAGGATGTTCATTAGTGAAAGCATAAACTTCAAATGGAATATTAACTTTCTTACAGAACCACAATAGATTGTAAAGTTGCTTAAGAGTATCAAGCATCACCTCAGCCATTGAACCAGACCAATCAAGAACAAATACTAATCCATGATTCTTACCTTCAGCAAGAGTAGTTATTTTCTTAAATAAATCTTCACTATATCTGTAACTATGTAACTTAGAAGTATCCAAAACACCTGTTCTAGCAGTAGTGGCACGAGCATATGAACTTGCAGCTTTCTTACACTCAAACTCCTTAACTAAGTAATTAACTTCTTTCTGAGCATTTCTTTTAAACTCTCTAAACTTATCATCAACTTCTTCATAAATGTCACGATACTCAAAATTTCTATCCTCCAACATTTTCTTATGGTCATTCTCTTGCCCAATCCATTCTGCAGCAAGATTATTGTGTATGAATTCATTACCAATAATTACTTTTTTTAAATTTATCTTAGGCAATTCAACATAAATGTTTTCAAGATTATTTTGAGTATTAGTAAGATCTTTAAGAGCTTCCTCTAATGCACTAGCAGTCTCTACTTCTGGTTCATCTAAAGAAGAGCCAGCACCATCCATCCCAATATTATCAGCATCGCTACCACTCCCACCTTCCATAGAAGCATTACCAGTAGACTCAGGAACGGTAAAATTACTATCGTCACCAGTATCATCAGGGATATTCCCGCCCCCTTTAAGATCCAATTTAGCATCGAGTTCAATTTCCTCTTTCTGCTTGGTCTCAAGTTCCTCTTTGCAGAGATTATATAACGCTTCTGCTGCGGATAAGGTCTCATCAAACGTTTCGGCATTTTCAATTAAACGGACAATCGGAGTTTCAGCATCTGAAAAAGAAATATCATTCCACGCACCAATCTTGAAATGTAAATTAACCCTATCAGCAATATTAAATTTAGTAAGATCTTTTCCATCTATATCAAAAAAATCTTCATCATTGAGTTCATTATATCCTGTATAGAAGCATTTGGCAAGTCCTGCATATCTTCTCTTCATTAACTTTTCAATTCTTACATCCTCTACAATATTCACAAAGGTTGGAGGTATCTTTATTTCTTTAAACCATTCCCTATCAGGTGTATAAAGAGCATGTCCAACTTCATGTGCTACCAATGCATCATATACATTATTACTTGCTCTATCCCACTTAGGAAGAGTTAGAACACGGGTATGAACATTAAACTCAGCAGTCTCAACGACTTTATGCTCTACTATAAGATCTTCTGTGGCAAGAAGTTTAGCAAGTTGTGATTTGATTTCGTGCTTGACTACCATGTTCTTTTTTGATTATGAATCCATTATACGACGAAACCCTACCGTTGGCAGGGTTCAATAGACGGTTTATCAACTGTCTGCGTTTGGCTCTTGCAGACCGCAATGCCTGTGGTTTAAGTTTTCGTTTGGCCTCCTTCTTGGAGTGGTGTTGCCAGTTTGGAGTGTTCATTTGTCTTTAAGTGACGATCCAGTCTACCACAGATCTAATCTCTTGATTATATTCCCAAACTTTTCTTAACATTTCAGGATTAACACCATGAGATTCCATCTGATGGATAAGAGAATTTAAATCTTTAGGAAAACAAGTTCCACCAAATCCCCTATCATTATCTATACCAGGAACTTTTGTATGTGATTCACCAATCCTACTATCTGATGTTACACCTTTACAAACTGAATCATAATTTATTTTAAGTACCTCACACATATCATAAATTTTATTAAAATATGCCACTTTATACGCAAGAAATACATTAGAAAAATATTTAATTGTTTCACTTTCATCAGAACTAACAATTATACTAGGAATTTGGGGAAAATGTTTTTTATAAAATTTAGAAAAATCAACAGCTAGTTCTGGATCCCCACCAATTATATTTCTTTCTGCATTAGCAAAATCATTTACAGCATTTCTTGCAGTAAGAAACTCTGGATTGTGAATTACATTATGCCTTTCTGTATATGATTTCGTAGTTCCTATAGGAACAGTTGATTTAATAACAAAAGTACCTGTTAAATTATCTGGAAGATTTTCAAAGAAATTATCTATAATTGATAAATCACATTCACCCATACTTTTCATAGGAGTAGGAAGACATATGAATATAAATTCTTGATTTATAACTTCTTCTAAAGTATTAATAGATCTATTTTTATCTGTATCAAATACTTTACATCTTACTTTATCTCTTAAATTTTGATATACGGCATTACCAACGAAACCATTTCCAACTATACCTATCATGATACCATCCTACTAAATCCCTTTATCTTATCAAATTTTACAACATTATCAAATTTATCATGTAGATCGGACTTATGAGAAATCACAAAGATGTTAGCATCCTTAATGACAAACCTAATAATCTTAAGGAACTCATCAGTTCCAAACCCATCAAGAGAGCTATCAAATACCTCATCCATAATCAATAGATTTGTATTCACAGAATTCTTTACTCTAGCAACTTCTCTCCATGTAAAGAGTAGTGCTAAATCAATTCTCATCTTCTCACCTTCACTGAATGATGAATATGAAAAGTCTTCATGAATCGGTGATTTTACCGTTTCATTGAACTCCTCATCAAGAGTAAAATTGATATAGAAATCCATCAACTGAAGGTAACGATTTACCTGTTGATTAATAAATGGAAGATACTTCTTAATTATTTTTGTCTTGACCCCATCATCCCTCAACAATGAATAAGCAAAATCATAATGATTAATCTCTTCTTTTCTTGTTGATAGATCTTCTATTGTTTTTTCGAGATTTTCTTTAAACTCAGTTAACTTCTCATGCTCAGTATTTCTGTTTTTAAATTGTTCGGTAATTCTTTGAACTTCATTTTCAAGATCTCGGATTTGTCTCTGATTGAGACTGATTCGAGTATTGTTTTGAGAAATGCCATGGTTGAGTTGAGTAATCTCCTTTGATAGTTTGGTGAAGTGACGTTCTCTCTCCGATTCTAACTTTATAGTCTCTTCCAGATCTTCATAACCCTTCTTGAGCTCCTTTGCTTTATCTTGAACGTCGGTAATTCTATTTACACGAAACTCTTCTTCTATGTTCTGACTACATGTAGGACATACCGTATTATCTGTGAAAAACTTATGCTCCTTGGTAATTGTCGCTACTTTTTGAGTAATTTTACCCTTAAGATTGTTTAGTTTCTTTAACTTTTCAGTAGCACCAGTAACCTCTTCTTGTTCTTTAATAAGGTCAGAAATATCGGCTTCTTTGAGTTCATTGTGCTCCAAATGAGTATCTACTTCAATGGATAATGTTTTTATTTTCTGTTGATTTGTTTCAATACTACTCTTACCTTGTTCCTCCAACTCCTTAATAAAATTCTTTTGCATAGACATCTTATCTTTAAGATTATCTTTTTTTAAATCTAAAGATTTAATTTTTTCTTTTCGTGTTCGTATATTTTCTTTAATCAAACTATTCATTGCAGAAAAGATACGAATGTCTAAAAGATCTTCAATAACTTCTCTACGATTAGTACCAGTCAATTGCATGAAAGGAACAAATGTACTACTTCCTAATATGACAATTTGTGTGAAAGACTTATAATTTACCTTCAAAATATTCTCTTCTAATATTTTTTGATTAGTTCGATCATCAGCCTGTTTATGAAGTGGCTCTCCATTAACCTCAATATCAAATATATTTGGTTTTATACCCCTTCTAATTAAATACTCTCTATTATTAATATCAAATTCTATTTCAACAACACAATCTTTTTCATTGACAGTATTAATCAATTGACCTTTATTAATCTTACGAAAGGGTTTATTGAATAAAGCAAATGTAAGTGCATCCAACATTGTAGATTTTCCAGCACCATTAGTACCAATAATCAAATTGGTATTATATTCTTGAAAATTTATTTCAGTCCAATGTTGTCCAGTACTTAAAAAATTTCTATATTTAATTTTCTTGAATGTTATCATTTTTAGGGGGAATCACGAAATCATCAGGGGTAATTATACTATACTTATAATTGTGCATTCTACAAGTTTTTATTGCAAGTTCTGCTTCAACTTCAATAACATCCATTTCTCTTTGGTAATCATCTAAATCAGAATCCTCTAACATCATAGCATACCTTAAAGCATCATCTTCTTCTTCAAAAAGAAATAAAACTTTATCTCCATGCTTATCTGGAACAGCATAAGCACCTTCATCTTTTTTATCTTTAAGAGTTAGAAGAAACATTATTCTACTTCGCAAGCTTGTCTATAAAGACTTTGAAAAATACCTTTAATAATATTCTTATCATATTCAAACTCAGATTCATCAATATATCGATTCAAAATAGATAAAGTATTCTCATCTTCATCTATATCAAAATCCTCACTTTCTTGAATTTCAAAATTTTCAATTATTTTTAAATCTTGTACACCTGATGCATAAAGTTTATCAATGAATTTTTCAAACTCTTTGGGTTTTGATTTTTTTCTAACAATAAGTTTTACAATTTTATTCTTATACACAGAGGTATTGAATAACTTATGGTTAGTATCTTCATAATAAACGTTATAAAACAATTTATAAGGATTGTTAACTGGAGTGTGTTCCAGAGTATCTGTATCAAAGATAGTAAATCCTCTTGGATCATTTACATCATTCCAGAACATCTCATATGGATTACCCAAATAATAAATTTTTCCATCATTAGAACGAGTATGAAAATGTCCTGAATAAACTTTCTCAAATTTATTGAAAGTACTTACATCCATTCCCGTTTCCATTAAATGTCCACGAGTTGCCTTAAATCCATTTATCTCAAGATGACCCATGGCAATCTTTGCTTTAGTCTTGTCAATTAATTTTCTTGTTTCATTAAAATTCTCAGAATTAATCCAAGGTAAAAGAAGAATTTTTAATTTGTCTAAAGAAATCTCAGTTGCTTTTGAGTATGTTTCAATATTTTCATAATCTTTTAATAATAATTCAGGAGAATTTACATCGTTAGTATTCTTATAATAACAATCATGATTCCCAATAAGAGCATGAACTTTATATTTCTTGAGAGGTTCAAATACAACTTTCTTTGACCACTCAAGACTTTGGAGATCTATTGCCTTACGGCTATCAAATATATCACCCATATGGATAACAGTGTCTATCCCATGCTCCTCCAAGGAAGGGAAAAACACATCACGATAAAAGAGTTCAAAATAATCATGAAGATGCTTAGAACCCTTCCTAGCCCCATAATGGGTATCGGTTATGATAGCAACCTTCATCGGTTATTATTGCGATACTGTATATTATCTTTAATTGTATTATATTCAGCATTACTACCAGATAATGCTGTATCATCAACCATCATAACTTCATCAAATCCACTCTTTTCAATAATCTTTGTTTTAATATCTAATTGTTTCTTTTCTTTTTGTATTCTTCTGAGAAACGCATAATGTATAATCTGCGTAAAGTATGCAAAAGGATTACGGGATTTCTCAGGATCAAAATTATGTATGTACTGAACGCAATTTTCGATTCCATCTGATATCATGTCCTCCCGAAACATGTAGTTTACAAAATTAGGTTTATAAGAAAGATGAGTTGCTATTTTTAAAAAACAAGATCCAAGATAGTTTGGAATAGGTGGTTTACCTTCCCATGGCCCAGACTTTGGTGGTTCTTTATCAGGATATTTTTTTATAAATGCTTCTCTTGCTATAGCAACTTTGCCTCTATAAACAATCATCGCCTCCAACAATTCTTTGTTATTTACATAGTGTTCCGTCTTTTTTCTAGGCATGGCATTGCTTTTCCCACTTTATAGGTTGAATTTATTATATCACAAAACTTAGGCCTTGACAAGGTAGTCAAATATAAGTAGAATAACCTTTGTGAGGGTTGAAGAGAAGATTAGCTTTCTTTAGGTTCTATTTTTAATTTAAATAGCTCTTCTAGCTTTTTACGAGCATCCTTCACTGAAGTTACATAACCTAAAATTGATTTAGGTTTTACCCTACCATCATTTCTTATATTAAAGTTTTCATTAGGTTCTTCCTTTTCATCAATAAGATATCTATTATAAATTTCAATTATTTTATCATCATTAGTTTCTGTCATTGTAATAATTTTATCCAATTTAATTATAAAAATATCATCATTAGGTATTTCCATCCATGGTTTTACTTTTATAAAACTATGAGGCCCATTATTGTGAAACATCATAACAAGAGGATTTTGCATTATCAAAACAGGTTCATCTCCAGTATCATCCACAGAAACTAAAGAAACTATTTCTTCACCAGATACTAATTTAATTATTGCGTAAAACTCTTCTCCCATTAGTTTTTAAGTGGTATGTTGACTATATCATAATTGAAATTTTCTTCATTATAAACTTTAATCCTCTCTATTAAATGATTCAAAGTATAATTTTTTCTTGATTTGTAACTAATATCGTCAGCAATGTCATATAAAGTGGCTCTGGTTTTTTGATCTCCCTTTCTAAGGACTCTTCCGATAGACTGGAGGTTTCGTATTCGGGATTTGGAAGGAGAAGCAAAAATAACATTGTGGAGATTTTTTATATTGATACCAGTTGAGAAGGTACCATAAGAAGCAACAATGATAGCATTATTTTCTTGTTCGGTTATTGAACGAACTTTTTCTCTGTCTTCTGTATCCACTCCACCATGAATAAAAAAGACACGACGATTTTCAATAGTGTTATTATTATTTATTAATTCATATAGTGGCTCACCATGCCCTTCTACCCTTGCATAAAGAATCAAAGTATTACCTTTTAAATCTAAAGCAAGATTCTTAATAAAGTTATTTCTACGGTCATGACCGATAATATATTTTACTTCATCCTCAAATACTTCAAATTTTTGTGGTGGGTGTTTCAATAGAAGTACATTGATATCCAGTTTAGCAAGATGCCCCTTCTTCATTAACTCGTCAGTTTTTATGATCTTATAGGAAGGTCCAAACAATCCCTCAAGAACCCATTTATGAGTCTGAGTTCCATCAAGAGTTCCTGTAAATCCATAACGATACTTAGCATCTGAAAGTTTAGTCATTATAGATATAAGTGATTTTGACTTAAACTGGTGAGCCTCATCCCCAACCACGACAGAGAATCTCTCAAAATATTTTCGGGGAAGTTTGTAGATTGATTGCCAGGTAGTAATAATGACTTGAGAGTCCGTCTCTCTTTCTCTACCAGCGTATATCTTGTGGCAAAATGAACCAACGTCCCATCCGTAATCCGCAAAGTCTTTATACATTTGCTCTACTAGCGAAGTCGTCGGAACAACTATCAGAGTATTTTTTCCTGTCTCAACAAAATATCTCACAATCGAATATATCATCAGAGACTTTCCTGATGCAGTTGGGGATATCAACAACTTTCTATTATGCCTTAGAGCGTCGTATACTCCCTCTATTTGATAATCTCTAGGTTTATGCCTAGAAATGGCTGTCATATAGTCTTTAACGCCTTCTTTTGAGATGTTTTCATTAACCTCAAAAGGAGTTCCATAATATTTGTTTGCTAAAAATTCATAAGTATATCCATGATCTTTACAGAACTGAACTACTTTATCTAATAATCCAACATATATTTCTTTCGTATTAATATTAAAAAGTCTTATCTTACCATCCCAAAATTTCTTTTTATAAGCTGGAGAAAATTTTGCACCAGGTACTTCAAAAGTAAATTGGTCTGCTAATTCATAGTAAATATGCACCTCAGCTTCTACATGAAGATAGACTTCACTCTTCTTTGATATAACCAAATGTGACATAACATAATGTTCATTTGGAAATATTTATCACCCAAATCCTGCTTGAAATTTATGCCATTCAATGGCATTTTTGATTTGATAGGTACGGTTAGATACGGTTTTAATAATTTCTTCTAGGAATTTTAGAGTAGAATCATAATATCTTATCTTAAGATCAACCTTTGTTAATCTTTCATCAGCATCTAAATGCCTTTGTATGGCATCCTTTTCCCTAACTTTATATGGAAATGGTTCTTCAGCATAAACCTCTGGTTCTGCTTTTCCAGTATAATAATTATATCTTTCTAACCTTATTTTATTGTATTGTTCTTTTGCTTTTTCACGTAGTAAAGTAATTGTATTATAAAGAGTATAATACTTAGAATGTAATTGAGGAATTTTTAATGATTCATCATGTAAGTTATCAGGATCAATGACAGCATCACGCTCCCACATCTCCTGAATTTGGTCAAGATTCATAGTCTAGTTCTACCGTTTGCTCCTACTATAGTGTATAAAGTATATTTGAATGTTACTTCTGCTGTAAAGTAATTAATATCAGTATCCGTTGCTTCAAACTCCAATGAAGATAATGTTGTTGGAAACATATCATTAAATTTTACAATAGCAACATCTCTATAATTGCTATTTAAAATATGTAAAGCACCATCACTGAATGCCTCTGCAGGCTGTCTTTGCTTATCAGAATCTGTAGTCAAATCCTTATATTCTTTTGGAGTTTCTGGATAACCTAACCCAGTTAACCAATTATGGATAGACATATAATTCTGAAGTTCTTCATCAACTAAGAATCTTAATGAAAAATCACCATATTGTAATTTATCACCAGGTACATCAATATCTTTCAAGTAACTTGGTTGTATTGCTGTTCCTAAAATAATTTCAGGTATTCTAGCAGAATTACAAAAAAAATCTACTTTAGGTGTTTTTGTTATAGTAAATTTAAATCCTATTGGAGATAAGAAATTTCTATTTTGTATTTGATTTGCAAATGCATTTCTAGTCATTCTTAACCTCCGTTGCCTCCTCCACCATTTCCACCGTTGCCGTTACCACCATTTCCGTTCCCATGGCTACCATTACTATGCCCATTACCATTAGAACCGTTCTTTTTACCATTCCCATTTTTACCATCCTCATCAGGTTCAAGTGTAGCACCTCTACCTACATGAAATCCACGAGGTGGTAATACACATTTTTTACCATCATAATATTTACCAGGAGGACACCTTTTTTCAGCTGCCTCTTCAATAAATCTGTCAAAATCTTTCATTAGTCAATAATAAGATTAAACCATTGTTCACTCATACCCATAATGATTTTATCTGCAGATTCTTGATCTTCAGCATATCCTTCATCTATGAGATGCTCTACTATTTTAGCATGTCTGTCAACTGCCTCTTGATGTTCTTTTGGAGTAGGTTTCATGGTAATACTACTTTTATTTGTATTTATTCACTTACAACAGTTGAATTTTTCCACCATGATGGCTGATATGTTATTCCTTCTGGTGAAGTATAAGTTGTTGCTTTTTGGGCATCTGCATCTGCTTGATTAGAATAAATTTTTCTTTTAGAAAAATCATTAGACCAAGCATCATCTCCAGTATAATATTCGGTTCCATCTGTTGGTATTGCAGAACCCAAAATACTTGTTTTTTTAATGTGATATGGCATAATAGAACACAGGTCTCCAAAAATATTTAGATAAAAAAAGAGGACTCCGTAGAGTCCTCTTGATGAATAAAGGAAATATATCCTTTCTTTTTACATGAGGTTAAGAACCTTAACACGTCTGTAGTACTTGTTAGAGTTTCTCTTGATTCTACCAAGTCCTTCAGTTGCACCTTCAGCAAATGGGTTTGCGACGATACCGTAACGAGTCTTAAACCCGATTTTTGGTTGGAATGTATTCTCACCAACTGCACGAACCATCTGTAGTGGAACATATGGGCAGTAGAAGAGTCCAGCGTCATAAGGTGAAGAACCTTTATAACCTGCAACATAGTACTGATCAGTAGCAACGTTAGCAGCATAAGGGTCGATGTACACTTTGTACTTACCTTGTAGAGTACCAGCAAATGTGTTACCAGTATCATCAACATTAAGGTTAGCATTAAGTGCAGGTGTGTAATCAAGAACACCAGCCATTGTTAGGGCACTAGCAACGTCTGCAGAGCAGAGGATAGTGTTACCCTTTCCACGACGAGTTTGCTGAGCGATAGCGTTAGCATCTCTTTCCATCTGGAATATGAGACCCTTGAACTTCTCAACAGACCATCTACCATTGGAGTCGATGTCTAAATCGAATGTTCCAGTAGTAGCAGTGTTTGTTTGAGCACCAGGAACTGCAACATTATAGATTGTACGAATGACTTCCCTGTTAATCTCAGCAAGGATTTCAGTCGAAAGAATGTTAGCAAGTTCTGCTTCAGCATTCAATCCGTGGATTGCTTTTAAGTCTTGAGCAAGCTCTAATGAGTACTCAGCCTTTAGGGCACGAGACTTAGCAGTAACGGTGACTTTCTCGATTGAGAATGCCATTTCGTTGAAGGCATTATCTGTACCGAGTGCTTCTGCATTACCCGTGGTCATACCCTGACCAACGTTGTAGTCAGAATGATCCGTAGGAGATGCACTACCGTCTAGTGCTGATGGGTTGTGACCCTGTTGTAATGTAGTACCAATACCAACAGAAGACTGCTGAGAACCAGCAACATACATACCAGCATCAACTTCTGCACTAGTGTATCCAACACCAACACCAGAGAATGCTGAGTTTGCTTCGTTGTAGAATGCTTCTGTATCCGTTTGATTGGTATAGCGAGAACGCATTGCAAAGATAAGTCCAGTAGGACCACTCATTGGTTGAACACCAGCTAGGTCATATGCGACCAAGTTTGGCATTGAACGACGAATCAGGCTGATAAGCACTGGATCGAAGTTGTCGATTGCAGAACCTGTAGAGTTAGTAGGTGCTGCTTCACTAAGGAATTCTTTTTCCTCTTTTAAAGTTTTTTCTTGATTCTCCAGAAGAACTGCAGTAACCATTCTACGATGATTATCCTTGATACTATCCATGCCTTCATGGTCTAGGATAGGTGCCCACTTCTCCTGCAGATGATCAGAATTGATCGATTGCATTTGTTTTACCTTTTTAAAAATTTAGTTTGATCTATAATATAAAAATCATTTTTTAGAGACTCTTCCCATTGTCGCTAGGTAGGTTTCCATAAGACTTGAAGTTGCCTTAGGTGCCTTTTCCATACCTTCGGAGATGGTTTCAGTGTGAGATCTCTTAACACCAGACTCTTTGAAATATGATTCCTTAAGAGTTTCTAGTTTTTCACGGTACTTTTCTTCACTATCAAACTCAACATTTTCGGCAAGAGAAGCAAGTTTTTCCTTTTGGGAAAGTGCAAGACCTTCAGATACATCTGCTAAGATAACATCTGCAGAAGACTCAGCTAATCTCTTATTAAGAGCAACATTCTTGTTTATTTGCTCGTTGAGTTTATCTTCCATTTCATCAAGTTTTTCTACCATACTATGGAGAACATCATATTTTTCTTCAGGGATTGTTACATAATGATCTTCAAAAAGACCTTTCATTCCATTTAAGAATGATTCAGTCATTTCTGTCTTAAGTCCTTGTTCTACTGCAAGTGCGTTTTCTTCTAACCACTCTTCAGCAACATATTCGAGATAAGCATCTGCTCTATCAGTAATTTCTTCCTTGATAGAAGCAACCTGTTCGATTAATGATTGCTCATACTCGTTCTTAAGTTCTTCTTTGATTTCTGAAACCTTAGACTTAATTGCGGCTTCAAAAATTGTCCTTGCCTTTGCTTGGAACTCTTCAGAAAGTTCTTCACCTTCGATGAGAGCATTAATGTCTTCATCAACATTAACTTCTACTGCATCTTCGACAACTACTTCTTCTTCTGTAGTTTCTTCTTCTGAAACCACTTCCTCTTCAGTAGTAGGCTCTTCGGCAACAATTTCCTCTTCAGTAGTAGGTTCTTCAGATACTACCTGATCTTCAGGTAATTCTTCTTCCTCTTTTACTGCTCCTTTAGCAAGTGTAGGCATAGGATCTGCTTTACCAGCATTCTTATTGACTACATCTCTTACTTGCTTAAGAGTTTTTCCAGGAACTTTTAATTTAGCTGAATCGTTATCAACCTTATAGTTTTCTGGAGTAGGGCCACCTAGATCTTCAATAGCACCTTGGCCAGGAGTTGCACTACCAGGAGTGTTCTCTTGAGGGCCCTTGTGCATTGGATCACCAGGTGCAGCATTTTTAGTTACTACGTTTTCCATTTCTTGTAAATTGTTACCAACGGACATTTGTTAGATATTTTTAAATTAATCTGTATTTATTTATAGAACTTAAAGATTTGATAAAAAATTATTGAATAAATCCAATTTATGTTCTTCAAGTGCTTTTTGACCAACTAGAGTATTAATTCTCTTTTTAGTCTCATCAACAAAGTGTTCACGAAGAATTCCTCCTTCCCAAACCCATTCTTTTCCTTCCATGATTCCATTAACAAAAGCATCAGGAGCTGAAGGATCAGCAACGATATCAGCAGCAGTTGCTAACTGAAAATCTTCACCAACAACCTTTATTCCATCCTTATCTTCTTTAAGAGATCCAATACCACGAGAAGAAACTCCAAGAGTTACACCTTCTGCAATAAGAGATTTTGCAATCTTACCCATAGGTGTTTCAAGTAGTTGGGCCTTACCAATAAAATTATTTCCTTCTTGTCTCAAAGAAGTAATTTTATGTGATACACGATCAAGGTTTACTGTTGGGCCATCTGGATGACCAAGTTCACCAACAGCACGACCTTTAGAAACAAAACTCTCATTGTATCTGTCAACTTCTTTTGCAAGAGTTGTTACTGGATACATTCTTCCATTACGATTTTTTATTTCACCTTGAAGGAAAACACCTTCAATATACATTTTCTTTTTAGCACCTTTCCCTTCAGTGATAAACTTAACGCTTGAAATTTCTTCGGTAATGAGTTTCATTTTCTTAATTAGTAAATCCTACTTTTGCTGCTTTAATTGAATTTGTAACCGTCCAAACTACATCAGTTGCTTTCTTTTGCAAATATTCTACACTAAGTGTAGGCATTGAAAAATAACTTGTTGTTGCAGTACCAACCGAATGAACACCAACAACAACTGTAGCAGTATGACTATTAAATAATCTTACACAAGTTGCTCCACTAATTGTAGTTGCAGCTCCAGATGTATTACCTGTGGTTTCTTCTGTTGCAAATATTTTAATAAGTTGAGACATTACTATTCTTCCTCTGCTGTGTCTTCTGGTTCAGGTGTACTAGTATCAAACATTGAAGTTGCCACAGATGCCTTTTGAGCATCTATTTTTTCTGCTGCTTTTGCAAACAAAACATCTTTCAATCTATCACTAATATCAGTTGCTGATGAATCAGTTGCTATCAAATTGACAATTTCTTCCATGAAAATTAATATAATCCTATTCTTTATTTATATCTCTGCCTTCTTAGTGTCTTTTCCTAACTGTGCATTAGTAATTCCAGCATCAATATCAGGATCCATTGGAAGTTCTCCCATCATACCTTCATCAGGTAATGGTTCTCCAGTTATTGGATCAATTGCTGCTGGATCTGGAATAATACCTTCTTCTATTTCCTTTTCAATTTGTTCATCCATTTCAATTATTTCACTATCAGTTTGACGAAGAACATTCTTACGAACCCATTCATTAGAATAATACTTACCTATAAATGGTTCAATAGTAGCGAGTGTACCTAAACGTTCATTAATAAGTTCAGATTCTTTTAGTTCTGCAAATTGATTGTCATATAAGAAATCATATTGAATATGTTCACTAATTGTTTTCCAATCTTCTGGAGTTACAATATTCTTCAAGAGTAACTGAGTCTTGAGCATATCTGTGAACATATATGCAAATCTTTTTCTCAATCTACCAACAAACTTAGCAAATTTAAGTTCGTCTCTTAAGATTTCTGATGAACGACCTAAATTAAATCCACCATCAGATGCAATTCTAGATTCAGGAACTTGTAATGAACGATAAAGTTTCTTTTGGAAATATTCAATATCAGCAAGTTCTCCTAAGTTTTGTCCACCTGGAAGTGTTGTGATTTCAGTTCCTCTACCACCTTCTCTTCTTGGTAGCCAGAAATCTTCCATCATAGACATGAACTTACGATCATCACGAACTTCACCAGTATTTGCATCATATACTAGTTTATTTCTATAACGACTCATTACCTCTCTGAGGTATTGTTCAGCCTTAACCTTTGGAAGATTACCAACATCAATATAGAATATTCTTCTTTCTGGTGCTCTTGACAATCTGTAAATAACAAGACTATCCTCAATCATTCTCAGTTGATTAAGTGCCTTAATTGCTTTATGAAGATATGAAAGAACAGTTCCTTTATTTCTATCTACAAGACCAGATGTTACATAAGTTACTGAATCCTTTGCAATTTTAATTCCTTTTGCTCCACCACCACTGGACATCATTCCTGCAGGATATGCAGGTTTTGGCGTATATATGAAGTATTCATCAATCTCAGGGCTTACAATCTTTTCATTATCACCCATACTATTAGATTTTACATTCATATAATCATTTTTCTTATCCTTCCTCTCTTGTCTAACATACCGCATCTTCATGGGATCGATATATCTTAAATCTTGTATACCTTCTTCTGGTTTTTTGACATCAATTACTTTAAAATAAAATAATCTTCCATCAACATACCAATTTCTTAGTATTTCATGTGATTTTTTATCAAAATCTAATATCTCTTTAATATTTCTAAATTCATCTCTAATTGCTTTTTTTAATTTATCACTAGCATTTAAATTAGATAACTCAATCTCAATAGGAGAATCATATAAGTCACTAACAATTGCTTCATTAATAACATCTTCAATGGCACCATCACATTCTGGATGTAATGCCATCTCACGATATCTCTTGATCAAATCAAATTCAGTTCTATAGACACCCTCAATATCTACATAGGATCCATAAAATCCACTACTAATATAATTATCAACCCCGTCCTCATTGTTCTGAGGAACGGGGGATATTACAGAGGGGGATTTCTTTTCTTTGTCTCCAATAGAAAAGCCAAATAGTTTTGCCATCGTATAATCTTTTTACCTATTATAGCACTATTTATCTAATATCTTCACCGCCAGCCGCAGATGAAGTACCTTTGTATGCTTCCCACCAGTGAACTTGCATTTCTACAGTAAACTCTTCAAGAGTATCCGTAGTCTCATAGTTCAAATCAATAGTAGAAATATTAGTTGGCCAAATATCCCAGAACTTATAAGATCTTAGGATACCAGCATCACGATCTAACTGATGTACCATGGCATCTTTTTGATACTCTTCTGGACTTTGAAGACCAGTTGCATCTTCCATACTGTTAATAACATTCATCCACTTTTCAAAAGCAGAACGAATAACAAAGTCTGTGTCATTAAGAACCGTGATTGTCCATGTTTCGAATGTTCTATCTCCAGCGATCTTTAAAATACGACCTCTGAATGGAACTTCAACTGGAGCAACCGTTGATGCTGGAAGTGCTGCTGCTTTAACTAAAAATCTTGCTTTTTGCAAAACATCGTTTTCAACGGCAACTGCTGCAGGAAATGCTAATTCAACCTCAAAGAGATTCGGCCTAGCTCCACCACCAGTTAACTTACTCTTGAAGTCACTGATTTTCCTTAGTGGAATACTGTTCTGTTGAACTCTACTTGGCATTGTTTTTAAACCTCTAAATTAATTAAACGTTACCGATTACTTCATCAAATGAAACGCCAGTTCTAGTGGCAACAAATGTTAGACCAATGAAGTTGATTGACCTTGCAGGCTTAATGTATATATCTGCAACGAACTCATTTGCATCAATAATCGCAGCAGTATTATTTGTTTCATCACAAATAACAACATAATCTTGAATACCTCGCTTAGCCTGAACATCACGGAGGAATGGTTCAACAATATTTACAAAGTTTGTTCTTGTAATTTCATCGTTGAATTCAAAGAGTTGATCTTTTGCAGCAGCAGAAATTGCATCTTCAAGGAAGATGAACAATCTTCTAACATTGATTCTATCAAATGCAGATGCTTTAGCAAATCCAGTCTTATCACCAAATAATATTATTCCAGCACCAGGTGAGTTTATTACTGGGTTTATTCTTGCAGAATAGAGACGATCTCTTTGTTCCTTAGTTGGATTGTATGCAAGTTTTACTGCATTATTAATTGCACCTCTTGATGTACCAGCAGGTGAGAACCAAGGGAACTGATTGATATCAGTTCTTGCACATAATCCAGCAATATCACCATTTAGAGGGATATATCTGAATGAATTTGCAAATCTATCAAACATATACTTGTATCCACTATCGAATACTGCATATGATGAAGATGTTATTGGTTCATAGAACTCAATAACATTATCGGTAATGTCTGCATCACTCAATACTTGTACTGCATCTTGATCAGAACTATCAGAAATCATTGCTCCTCTATAAGGAGAAATGAATGCAACAGCATCTTTTCTAAGTTCTGCAACAGCAATTAATTTACTTGCTAATGCAGTAGTATCATCTTTACCACCCTTAGAAGATCCTTGAAGTAAGAAATCTACATCAACTGCAGTATCATTCTCAAATAATGTATACCCACTAACTAAATCATCTAATCCACAATCAAGTGCTCCAGTTTCTGTGATAGTACCAATACCAGCATAATCTAAACCACCAGATAAAGTACCATTAACTACTCCACCACCACCAAAGATAATTCCTTCAGCTTCTTGATCCCAAGCATAATCTGCGAAAGGTTTAAATCCACCACTACCACTACCAAATCCAGTAGTTGTAACTCCTGTAGGTTGATTTAATCCAAAGATATATTCTGAAGAAGTTTCTAAGTATTTTCTCCAATAAGAATCTGATCCAACAGAGAATGTTGCATCAGTTGCTTTAGAAAGATTTAAATGCTTCTCTAAAATTGATCCTGCATTTCCTGTAATAGTTCCTTTTGCATCAAGTACAACAACATGAAGTTCATCAAATCTTCCACCTCGTGCAGCTACATACTCTGATGTAGTAGGACGCTCTGCAAGACTATTCCAATTTATAGTAACAGTTGTAGTTGCTCCACCGACAGTTGCAGTAGAAACTTCAAGTTGTTGTGAATCGAACCAATCTTTTTGTGCACTGACAGATGTTACACCATATCCAGTAGCACTGTCATCATGGAAAGTAACATCTCCTACAGTTCCAAACTTGTAGATGCTGTTGTAATCCTTTACAGTCTCTGTTCCTAAACCAGAAACATGACTTATGAACTTAACTGAAGCTTTTCCAGATTCAACTTCAGTAACAATTCCTTTGAAGTATCCATCTAAAAGTTCAGTTTTTCCAGCACCAACTCCAGTTCTAGAAACTACAGTTCCTGCTGGAACTGCCTGAGTTACACCATAACCAATCGCTAATGGTTTAGCAGTAGTAGCAGTGGCACCAATATCAAATGTTGTTGTTACATCCACAGAAGATAAAGATGCTTTATCCAAAGTGATAACACCAGCAGCAATAACTGTAACCTTTGTAGTCTCAGGAAGAACTCCTGGAACATCACAAATAACTTCTTGTCCTACAGCAATAGATGCAGTACTAAGTCCAATAGTAGATGCAGAACCAACTAAAACACCATTTCTATTATTAATTGCTGGAACAAAGGAAGAAATACCAGTTGTACTTACATCCAAAATTTGATCTGCCTTACCATCAATAATTGCAACTTTAACTCCATTTGACCAAGATCCTGGATTCTGTGCGGCAACAGTTACACCCGTAAGAACATTAGTTTCATATCCCAGTTCTTCATAATGCTCAACACTTTTAATCTTAACACTAGAAGCAGTACCCACGAAACCATTTCTAAGACCTACATCATCTGCCCTAACTACATTTAATATTCCACCATATTGTAAATATGATGATGCAGTTAACCATGTTTCATACTGTTTATCTGTTGAATATGGTTGCCCAAAATTGTTAAGTAAATCGTTTTCAGTATTTGTTAGTGTAGGTGTCCCTACTGGTCCTTTTGCAAAAGGCCCTACTATTCCACCTATCTTATCTGTAGTTGGGTCAATTCTCCCAAGTGTTAAATCAACTTCCCTTACCAGAATTCCAGGAGATGCTAAATTTAATGGCATCTTGTTTTCCCCTCGCAGTCCAAATTTATTCTAGAAATATTTATTAAATTATCTTTTTTACATGCATTTTTTCATCGATAGTCCCACATGTAGGATCTATCTCCATATTCATCAGTGTGCCATCTATCTCCATCCTCATCGACAAAACTATCAATATCCTCAAACCCATCAGAAATAAATCCAAATGGTGCCATATCTTGTTCTATCTGATTTTTTTGTTCATCATATATTCTTTTACGAACATCCTGATCAGACATTTCTTTAAAATAGTCTTGACAAACTAACCATGCAAATATTACTAAACACATAGCTAAGTCATCATTACATCCTTCTTCTGCTTCAAAAGAATTTGCTTTCTGTGCAAATGTAGTTAGTTCTGAAATAATATCATAATCGCAAGTAAGTAATTTATCGTCTTCAAGTAGAGTCTTAAGATTAGAACAACCTAGTTTCTTAACTGCAGATGTCATTCTAACACCAAGTTGTGTTTTCTTACCAGAGAATCCTTGCCCTACAATCTGACCGTTTCTTCCTCTCATTGTAGCCATAAGAAGATTGTCATATTCCAAATCATAATTTAAAATAGAAGCTACTTGATCTCCAATATCATTAACTTCTATTAATAAAAATGCTTGATTGTATGCCCTTGCAACATCAAAAATAATATTAGGAAACAACATAGGTTTAATTTCATTATTCCTATACTTAGCAACTACCTTATATGGAAACTCTGTAGTATCAAAGATTATGAAGGCAGAATAATCATTTCCTAATCCTCTAGCTACATCAACTGTAATAATGTAATTGTGATCTTTAATTGGATTTTCAAAAATATCTAAACCAGCATTTCTTTTAAGTGGTTCTTCATATACCAAATTTCTGAGTTTTGTAGCACTTATAAGTGTATTAACAGAACCTAAGAATTCACATTCAAACTCAATCTTAAACTGTTGTTCTGATGTGTTAGCAATAGTCTGCCTTTTCCATTCGGCATCTCTACCTGGTACTTGAGACCAATGAACATCAGTAGGAACATATTCATTTTTCTTTCTTTCGGCATCATGCCAATACCTATAGAAATGATTCATACCCCTTGGAGTTGAAACCATTATTACTTTTGTTGTTTTACCAGAAGTAATAGTAGGATAAACAGAACTAAAGAAATCTTCTGCAATATGATTCGGAACGAATGCAAACTCGTCAAGGAATAATATGTTAAATGACATACCCCGAACCGCACTAGCAGATGTAGATGCTGCCAATATCTTTGATCCGTTTTCTAATTCTAATGATCCTTTATTCCAAGCAATAATACCTTGTTGCATCCACTTAGGTAAATTTTCATATGCAGTTTGCAACCTACCTAACAAATCCCTAGCAGTTGCTGCTTTGTTAGCAAGAATACCAACATTAACACTATCATTAAATACAACATAATGTAAAAGATATGCTACAGAAGTAGTAGACTTACCAGTCTGTCTGGGCATCTTACAAATATTAAATCTATTATCATGAAATCTTTCTATTAATTTCTCTTGAAAATCATATGGTTTAAACTGAACCAAACCCTCATCAAGAGAAACAATCTTCATATAATTGTTCGCAAAATATACAGGGTCTCCCTTACATTTAAGGAATTCTATAATTTGCTCTTCAGTATATTCAATTTGTGTATTTGCCTTCTTCAGGTTGGGGTTACCCAAATACACATCATTATCAACAGGCATGATTATCCTTTAAATCCTTGTTTTAACATTTTGGATAGTTCTGATGTAGAACCAACAAATACTGCGTTGTTAGTAACATTATTAGTTGTTTTGTGATTATCTTCATCAATCTCTTTAACTTTCTTTTGAAGCTCCATCAACTTATCAGTAGTATCAGCAACTGATTTTATAATTTGACCAGCAACTTCATATGCTCTTGGACTTGCACTTTCACCCGCAAGTTCCATTATACCGTTAAGGGACTCTTGCCCCTTTTCAATTAATGAATATAAATTAGAACGAGTATATTCATAATCTTGTTGAACTTCTTTACTAACATCTCTTAAATTATCTTTCCTTTTTACGCATCCATTTTCAGGAGTATTGGATACTTCAATACTGCTAGTATTAAGTGCTTCGTCAATAGGATCATAACTAGACATAATTTAAATATCCTCCTTTCTTGTAGGACTATAAGTTTTATCATCAGAAAAATCTTCCCATTTCTCACTAAATCCAAAATCATCACCTGGTGACGCATCTGCAGGATCAGGTGTTACAGTATACCTCATTTCACGTTTGGCACTTTGTGTATTCGTATTAGTATACAAATCTGTTTGAACTTTTTTGATAAGACCGTCAGTAGTCTTAGCAATAGGACCGAATAGGTAAGTTTTTGCGGTAAAATTTAAAGTATATATTAAAGCCCTTCTTGTGGCAAAGTCTCCTTCATAATCATCCTGAAAAGATATGTTATCTAATATAACAGGAATATCTCTTTTTTCTCCAATTGAACTTACTAAATCTACAGTAAGATTAAATGAAGGTTGAAAATATGGTAATATTTGTTCTACAATCTGTAATGCATCATCATTTAATTTTGTAAAAATATTTAACTCAAATCCAATATTGTAAGGAACTGGCATAAAAACTTTTTTCATTTTAGTTCCATCTGATGTTTTAAATGTTTGAGTAACACCAGTTTTTCTTGAAGAATCATAAGCAACATTATTCATTTCAAATGACATTCTGGGAAGTGTTATTTGAATTGGTTTATTTAAATCTGGTTGTTGTTCTAACCTAGCAAGAAATTTTTGAGAAGGGCCATAAGATAATGGAACTCTTATTTCACTAAATTCTTCACCATCACTTTTATCATGTTTAATGGTTATACCGTTGAATACTGTACCGAAAGATACAATAGTCTTTCTAATAATTTCGTGGTAAAAATATGTACCTAACATTATACTTGCCCAAATGGATTTGATTCACTAAAGTCTATAATAGAATCTGCTTCCAGTTCTATTTCGCTATTCTGATCATATTTAGTTAAATTATCACCTTCTGGTACATCACCGATAGTATATGAAGCAGCAGAGGTAGATCCAACAATTGTTTCACCTTCATAAAATACACCATCAGCATTACCAACTTGAAGCACCATAGTATCTTTATCCCAGTTCTTAACTCTTCCTGTTGTACTAGAACTTGCTCCAACTACAATTTCATTGAATTGATATGTACCAACTCCAGCAGAACCAGGTGCAGCAAAAGTAAGAGATGCTGTTGCCGTATAACCAATACCAGCATTGATAATATATGCATCAGTAATTGTACCAGCAGAACTAACTATTGCTCTAGCACTGGCAGTTCCTACACCAGTAGCACCAGCTATTGTTATAATTGGAGCATCTGTATAAGAAGTACCAGAATTAGTAATTGAAATGGTATTAATACCAACAGAATCAGTTACTAAAGTTGCAGTTGCTGCAGCTCCAACTCCATGATAAGTTGTGACTCCATTAACAGCAGTTGTTGCTGCACTTACAATAGTAACAGTCGGTATTGTAGTATATCCTACACCAGCATTTGTTATTAATATTTCCTTAACAGAGTAAACATTATTAACAGATGTTGTTATTGCAACAGCCGTTGCATTATCTTGGGAATTTCCTGTTGGGGATGTTGTTATTGCAACATTTGGTGCAACTGTATAATCATAACCATCTTGATTAAGGAAAATATTTCTTATATAACCACTAGTAGTAGTAGCAGTTCCAGTTGCAGTTACTCCAGCAGAATATAAAGTTAAATTTGTAATAAATCCAACATCTTCCAAAGTTTCATCTATCTCAGCAATACTAGTATCAAGAATTTCATCCTCATATTCAAATAATTCACATTGTAACTGATAAACATAATTTTTACCTAATTGATAAAAAGGTTTTTCATGTTCTACAAATTTTATTTCAAATAATCTTTGACCCAAAGGAAAATATACTAAATCACCTTCTTGTGGTCTAGTACCAACTTCAATTTCACCATCTGGCATTGATATCATATAAGAAGCAATAAAATCTTCAAATCTTTCTTTTGATATCGTTAATGTTAATTCATCCTTTAAACTAACACCAAATTTAGTCATTATATCTCCAGCACCATCATATCCCTCATATGTATTAACATATGCTTCTATAGAAAAATTATCATCAAATCTAGAAGCTTCTACTTCTGTAAAAATACTATCTTTATTGATAATTTTTCTAGGTATATAAGTTACTTCTACACCATAAATTGTTAATTGCTCATTAAGTAAATCTTGAATCAATCTTTGCTCATTTGGTGAACCTTGTAAGAAAAAGGGATTTAATGCCATAATTATTAACCTACCATATCCAAAGGAGGTACTTCATATTCAATCATCATTCTTTCACGAAGATAATCAATTTCACGTTGACCATCTTCAAAAATTTCTCTACCATTAAGTTCAATTCCACCAGGAAGTTTAACACCTCTAAACTTAATTAAATTTTGACCCCATTGTCTTTTGATTAATGCGGTTAGATATCTTTTAACAAAAATATCATTATATACTTGAGTAAATGTTGCAGGATCTAATGCCCTATAACAATCAAGAACTAACCAATTACCTACAGTTTCAGAACCCCAATCAATATCCAAATATAATCTATCTTGCCTCTTATTAAATCTTATTTGTTTATCTGTAGTAAGAAGAAAATCAATATCTTCTAGATAAGTCTTTGTCATCGAATATTGAAGTAATTCAATTGAATTAAATTGATACAAATCATTCAAAAATAACTGATACTTAATACTAAACATCCCAGATGATATTGTACTACTATCAAATTTAAATATTTTTTCAACACCAATTACAGAATCTGGAACCTGAAGAAAATTGGATGTCTCATACCATTCTGAAGTAATTGTACCAATACCACTAATATTTGTAGATTCCGCAGAAGTATTTACAATTCCTGTACCACCTGTTCCAGTTGCTTTTCCCCTATCAATATCTGCCTGAGTTAATTTGTGTTTAAGATACATTCTTTCAACACCATCATAATGACGCTCATTAAATACTTGAATTGCATCATCAACTAAATCATCTATTTGATCATCAGCAACATTAATTTCTAATACTGGAGCACCAAGTTGTCTCTTACAGTAATCTATTAATCCTTGTTTAGTACTTGGTTTTGCCATTAGAATGAGCCTCCATCTATAAGTCCTGCAGTTAATGTACCAGTAACATTAGCAGTAGCAGCAGTTAAAATTCCTGTAATGTTTCCATTTACAGCAGTAAATTCATCAAATGTTATGTCATCAGAAATATATAGATCTCCACCAACATAAAGATCACTTGTTGTGGTAACAATACCTGTAAATGTGGAGACACCAGCATTTACAACTAAACCCCCACTAGTTATTCTTACACCGCTTCTGGCAGTTATAAGTCCTATAGAATCGACATTAGTTACATCTTCATAAGTTAATGTTCCTCCAATAGAAACATCACTTGCAAATGTAGCAATACCAGAAACATTTAAAGTTGTTACATTTGTTGGACCAATATTATATCTTTCAGTTCCAACTCCAATAGTTCCATTTACCTGCTTATTAACCAACTCATACCAATTACTGTTATGAGAATAAAATGCCTTTCCACGCTCAGTTACTTGTGCAAATAAACCATTATCTGGGTCTACAGGTAAATTACTATAGTTAGTATAGACAAAAGGTATTTGGTTACTGGTTTCTGCAGCAATAATCTGACCATTGGCATCTATTGCACCAGTGAATGTTGAAACACCAGATACATTTAATGTTTGTGTTTGAGTGGTTCCAAATACAGTAACACCAAGTCCAGTAGTTTCCAGTCGTTTTACATCATTATAGAATATGGATACAGACCCACCATCAACAGCTAAAAGATAATCCTCACTATGATTCTGGGTTTGTAATCTTATATCATTACCAGCAATTCTAAATTGTCCTGTTTCATTTCTTATAGTACTATTTCCACTTTGGTGGAATAGTTTCATATCACCGCCTGATGCACTACCAAATACTAATTGGGCACTATCATCAAACTTAAACTTACTTGTTGCTTTATCCCATAGAATATTATATGCAGCACCAGGGAACTGTATATCATCATTAAAGGTAGAAATACCAGCAACATTTAAGTTTGATCCCAATCCAACTGGACCACTTAAAGTAGAAATACCAGTTACTTTTATATTTTCAAATGCACCAGCATTAACAGTAGCTCCACCTATGGTAGCTATACCAGTGACAAGTAAATTTGTAGTAGTAGTTGTTCCAGAAACATTAACATTTCTTGCAGTAACTTCATCAAGTACTACATCATCATTAATATATAAATCTCCACCAACATAAAAATCGCCCCCAGTAGTTGTAATTCCACCACTAGCAGCGAGAGTTGTAATTCCAGCAACATAAAGATTGCTAAGAAAAGTAGTAATACCTGAATTATATAACTGAGTTACTGATGCAATACCACCAAGAACATTTACAGCATTTTGTGCATTTTCAGCAGTAAGTGATCCACCAAAGGCACTTGCAACTACTTTTACTGCGTTTGTTTGACCAACTCTAACTTTAATATCTGGCATTATCGAGTTACCCCTTCCCTTATAAGAACTGATCCTTCAACAACAGTCTCAACATTACCACCAGCAGTGCTAACCCTGATATCATAAACATGCCTACCCGGATTCAATGCAGCAGTTTGAGTAGCTGTTAAACTTATTAAAATTTTTCCTTGAGTGGCAGGTGCTGGAACTTGACAAGTAAAATCTGTTGCTGTTGCACTTCCAGCCCATTTTCTTATTTGAGCAGTAGGGGTATATCCAGTTAAATTGAATGCGGAATCATCCATACTGGATTCCAAAGTAAAAGTTTGAGAAAATGTACTTCCCGTATTAATTACCAGGTTACTGACATATATGGCAGCCATGTATTCATTCTCACAGAATCTCTATATTCCTATTTATGTTTGTTTTAATTAGTAGTCTTTTCTAACAGTGCTTTCATCAAATCTTTCAATTCATCAATATCAGATCTCATTTGATCTAATTCACTCCTTCTAATCTTATTCCGTTTTATTGATGTTAATCTTTTATTGTAATCTGAATCATTAGTATTCACAATAGCACCAGACTTTTCATCACGATATAAATTCGAATAACCGTCAACCCTTATCATTTTAGAGCAATTGTTCGTACATCTTTAAGTTTCACTGGTTTTGCTTGATTAGTACCAGACATTACTATCTTAATAGTATAACCTACAAAATCACCTAAACTATTAGCAGTAAATTGATAATCTCTAAATTGACCATCTAAACTTGCAGGAACTTGTGAATCAGGTAATCCACTATTTTTAGAAATATCTTTTACTTCATTTCCAAATCCATCACCAGTAGTATCATTTAGGTTATCATAACCTGGGAAGAATTCAAACTCTTGTTCAACACCATCACCTGGTCTTACTAAGGAATAAAGAACTCTGAAATCTGCAGTGTCATCCCTGTAAGCTGATACAAGAACTTTTAGTCCATCAGCAGGTTTATCTAAATTGACTTGTTGAGAAACATATATTGCTCTATGCTTATCATATCTCCAAGATCTTGTATCAGCAGAATTAGAATAATCTGTAACTGGATTATTCATTCTATTAGATCCAAATTCACTAAATGTATTGTTGATATCAACAACAGGAGATACATATTCATTACTAGTTGCTAATAGTAATGAAGTAACAAATCCTTTATTTCTTTCAAGTGAAGTTAAGTATGTATCTGCATTTATTTTAGAACATATCAATCTAGGTGAGGTGAATTTATTTATTGCATTTAATTGTACAGGTACATAACCTTTATCTTGGAATGAAACTTCATTTCCACCAACACTAGTTCCAGTAACAGTTCTCACAGTTGCTGAAGCTCTAGTAACTGTAGATGGAGTAATTACATTGAAATTAGGAACTATACTATCATATTGAATATTTCTGGTTGCTTTTGCTAAGGAACCTCCAGCAAATCCTGCTTCATTAAATGATAATTCTGATATACCAGATCCATCAGTAGTTCTATTTTTACCCATAGTTACAGCATATCCAACATAATAAGAATCAAGATCTATAGGAAGATCTGCAAGTTGAAGCTGAGTATTAATTCTTCTAAGAGATACTCCATTTAATTCATATTTGAAAACTGATGCAGGAGTAAAATGTGGTAATTGTTGTGTACCATCAACAGCTCTAGTAATATCATCTAATGTTCCTCCACCAGATCCATTAGGAGTCATTGATTTGTATCCAATAATTTCCTCATCTACTTTAACATAACCAGTACTTCCAACTCCTACAGGAATTCCTTCAAATGTAACAAATTCAGAAGTAGAAGCAACACTAATAGATGCAATTTCATCCGAACTTATATCTGCTGATAATAACGACGGTAATGTATTAGATTGAATATCACTTAATTCAACTTTATTGTTAGAAGAATGCATTGAATGGTCAAACTGATTAACAATGAAATGTTTTCCATCATATGGAGATCCATTCAATTGAAGACCATCAGCATCATAAACAGGCCCTCCAGCTAAAATGGTTTTTATACCTTCAGTTGGGTTTGAATACCTTATAGTTCCACCACCAGGGAAAGATCCTGATACATTTTGTCCTTGTATATTTGAAAGATATAATCTATTAACATTACTATTAATGTTACTAATAGTAATTTCAGCACCTCTTCCTTGATTTCCTGCACTAGTTGTTGCAATACCAACAACATCACCAGTCTTATAACCTTCTCCACCACCACCATTAATAGCAATCGTATTAATAGCATTATCAGTACCACTAACAGTAATATCAAGTTTTAATCCTTCACCTTGTCCAGTAATATTATAAGTTTCTACTGCAGAAGAAGCCTTATAATTTAATCCAGAAGTTGTTTTTGTAACAGCGTATGCAGAAGCACCTGTACCTACAATCACTGCAGATACACCATCATTTGTAGCACCAATTATTGTTCTTCCAGCTGTAAGTGTACTAATTCCAACTCCTCCAGATCCTATGGTAGTTATTCCAATATAACCTGTTTTTGGTAAAGTTATAATAGGATTTTGTTGTAATTCAGAAACATAACCATTACTTTTATTTAATGTGGGGTTAGTAAAGAAAACACTTCCAGTATTAGAACTAAATTTAGCTCTATAGAATTTAAACTTTAAATCATCTCTTTGTGAAGCTGTCCAAATAGATCCATTTTGAGACTTGAATAAACTACCTAGAGCCCATTGTTGTGTATAAATTACAGCTGATGCATCAGGAAGAGACTGTGTATTTATAGTTGATTCTCCCATTCTTGCAGTCCACATCTCATACTGATCACTTGTTGGTGCAAGAAGAACTAATGCATATTCTTCACCTGCTTCCAAATAAATTGGTTCATGGAATTTAACATTAGTAGCAACTTCTGCCGTAGGATTGACAGTAATATCTTCTGGTACTAATGTTACTGGTTTACCAATAACATTCATAGTTGGAGTACCCAATTCCATTGTTCTTATTTCAACCGTAATTGGTTGATTACCAGTATCTTTATTTGAAAAGAATAAATCTACTGATGTTATGAAAACTCCATGTTCATCATTTCCTGGACCTTCAGTATTAGGTGCTTGATCTCTAATTCCACCAACTGAGAATGATTGTGCTAATGGATCAAAGAAACATCTTCTCCATCGTGTCCTAACAGTCGTGTTTATAGTAGTATTAGTAGTAAATATTTGCCTTGTTATTAAAGTTCCAGTAGAATCATATTCTGCATCTGCAGCAGATCCTAATTCAGAACCTCTCTCAGGTATTGCATTAGTGCTACTACTTGTTATTCTATAGGTTTTTCTTCCTGTAGGAATTCTAACTGTAGGTGCTGGATCTGTATTTGGATCTTTTAGAAAGAAACTACCTTGTATTTTACCATATTCATTTGCAACTAATTTCAAATCCTTTACATATGCTATTGCCCCACTCTCTTGACCAACTAATTGTAATCCGACGGTTACATATCCACTATATAATCCTTGTGCTTCTCTAGCCAACGATACAATATCAACATTCAAAACTTTAGATGAAGTTGTATATTCGGAAGGTACGAAATCAGTTTGTGTATATGGATTAAGTCTATAAGTTTTAGTTGGATCATTAAATGGTCCTGATTGATGATTGGATTTTGCAACTCTAAACTCAATTAAAGTTTCAGTTGAATTCAAATCAGAATTCATACGAATTCCTTTTACAGTTTCACCAACTTGAAAAGTTCCTGTAGATCCATATGTCTGACCATTTTGTTCTGGTGTTATTTCAATTAATTTTGGTATAAAATCAACATCAGAATTTCCATCTAAGAATTGATAATGTCTTCTGAAAGGTCTTACTCCATTTACATCAAATTCAGTATTTCTAGATCTCATCCATTGTTCATCACCAGAAGACATTATTACATCATCACTAACTGTGACAAATTCAGTATAACTACCACTACTATTCCTTCTACCAAATCCAAACAATGAGAAGAAACTACCAAAAAAACCTCTTTTCCTTGTTCTTGTTACGTGTCTTTCTTCTGTTACATTAGTAATATCTTCTGGTAGATAAACTGTTCTTACCCAAGAATCTACACTTGGTGTTAAAGTAACATTTCCTGTAAATGAGATAACATGGAATGGGTTAACATTCTCAACCCTAGTAGCTAAAGCTTGCTCTAAATAATCAACCTCTTCATATTTTAATGTAACTGCATTTCCTGTTTTCTGAACATTTTGACTGTCTAACAAATCAAAATCAGTACCAAAATCTAATTCAGATTCAATTATATTTGATGCTGGCATCAATTGATTCTGAAGACTGTTTTTAACAACGATTGGTTTAATTTCTCCCTTAGAAATATCAACTTCAATTTTTGAGAAATCTTGATTAATTAGATTAGTATCCTTGAAATTATCTACAAAGAAACCACTCTTAAATCTATCATTTCCTTGAGCATCTTGAATCGTTAATGATTCTGTAGCAACCTCAAGTAATGATAAAGTTGTAACAGTTTCAAGTTCCTCAAGTCTATCTTCAAGAACACCAATATCTCTCATAGTATATCTTCTATTTTCAGCTAATTGAATTACAGTATCATCAGGATTGTAAAGATATGGAGGAAGAAGAATTGTAGCTAACTCCATAGAATCATTAATTGCTATTGGAGGTTGAGGATCTGATGAAGCTTCTCCCAATAATACTTCCAAAACTCCAGATGGACTTAAATAAATTTTATCAATTCTTCCAAGATAATATTCATATCCAAGTAGAGTACTTTCATTAGGTGCCACTAAGAATTGTGGTTGTGTAGCAAATGCAGATGTTCTTGCTGGAAAATCAAATGGAGATGCAGTAGTGGATGTATATGGAGTAGGTCTTGGTCTAAAGTCCAATACATCAGTTGCTCTTACTTGAGTTTTTCCAATTAATGGAATATTATTAGTATAGTTTTTACTATCATAACTATTAACACTAAATATATCTCCTGTATCACCAGATGGTACATCATACCTATCATAAATGATCAATAATCTTTTTGTTGGAATTGACGCATTAGATTTTCTAATTATTCTAGAATAATCATAATACTGATCTCTTTGACCTTGATCTAAAGTATATGACTGTGAGATATTACTATATCTTCCTTCAGTATTTGAAATATTAATTCCTTCTATAAAAGTTTTAATATTTGATTCCTCAAATGTAACTAATTCATTTTCAACAAACCTATTCTCATTTAAATAAACAATACCTAGTTTATTAGCATTTCCTGTAGAAGGAGTAGATCCCTGATTAGTAACTACTCTTGCTATAGCTTTAGATAGAGATCCTACTACATTTTCACCAAGAAGAGCATTTGTACCAACACTTGCTGTTGCAGAAAAAGTAATAGTATCTAAAGTAGGTTGTTCTCCATCTATGGATTCATAAACTGCTACAACTTGTACAACATCAGGAACATTTAAAGAAATATGTTCATCTTGAACTCTCAAACCATAAGCAACATTATTAAATGCTAATTTATCATTTAAAGTGTCACCTTCAGTACTTCCTGATTCGGGAAGATTAGATAAAACCACATTTACAAACTGACTCTTAACATAATTTTTTATTTTACTCCTAATACCTTGTTTTCTTGCAGTTATTGAAACAACGGCATTTGTATCCGAAGCAGTTAAACCATGAATTTTAACTTCTGCTCCTCCCTCCTGCAAATCAAAATTATCACTAGTTACAGTTCCAATACTATTACCAGCAGTTTGATTTCCATAATGAACTGAATATCTTTGTGTATTATATGCATCAAAAAATGCAGTACTAATTGCTACATTATCACCACCATTTACATCATTGATAGAGATATCAAGAAGACCAGCACCACTTACACCTTGGGCAGTGATTTGTGCACTAACTGGAAGAACTGATGATGAAAAGTCAATAGACGCAACATTAGGATTTGATAATCTTTCAAATAATTCACCTTCATTATCTTTAAATGAAGCTCTACCTACTCGTAACTGGGAAGTCTTTGGACCACTAGTAAGAGCTCCATAATAAACTCCACTAAGATTAGTACCAATGGCACTTACAGTTAATGTCAGACCATCGGCACTTACAGAGTCAACTTTATTATAAAATGGATCATCTTGGTCTTGATTATGAAATATAACAATATCATTAATATTAAGTCCACTAAAAGGTTGACCAAATGCAGTAATACTAGTACCGTCAGCAATTACATCATCAATATTTGGTATAAGATGTTCTTCTAAAAATGCATTTGCAATAAAATCTTCAGTATAAGGAGAAGATGCTGTTTGTTTTACTGTTAAAATATTATTTGCGTTATAAGTCCTAACATCTGTAATATATCTTGGGTATACTGTATTACCATTAATACTTATAGCTTCTCCTTTAATAAAGGTACCAGAAGTTTGTCTCAAAGAAATATTAGTACTAGAACCTCCAACTTGAGTTGCAAATCCAGAGGCACCACTTCTTAATCCTTTTATAAAAGAACCAGTAACAACTTCGGTATTACTTACTTGTTGATTTATCGTTAACCTAGTGTAGGTTTGTACATCATACAATCTAAGATTCCACTTAGTTGCAGTTCCACTATATGAAGAATCCTTTAGTGTACATGAATATACTCTAGCTTCACCTATTTTAATATCAAGAGAATCAGTTTTTAATCTAGCATATAAATCAACTACTTCTCTATATTGAGGTTGTCCTACAAGGTTATTAACAATCAAAAGACTTCCCATGTCAAAGGGTAAATTTGCAGTATCAATTGTTTCAACACTTCTTGGTTTGGGTGAATCAAGAATAGTTGTAGGAGTGGTAGTAACATCATATCCTTTAACATATGCTTTACCACCAGAAACTCTATAGCACATCAAATCTTCTGAAGGAATTCTTCCTTCTTCTGTTGTTTGATCATTAAAAAATATACCATTATTACCCAGTCTATTATTTAAAGAATTTTCAACGTTAATATTAAAAGGATTTACAACATAATTTCCTGACTCATCAAATGTTCTTCCTGCAATCCAATCTTTAATACGATTGTATTCAGTTTTATCTACAATAAAAGTATCCTCACCATCTGTTACTCTTAATATCTCAAAGAAATCTGCAATATTATTATCCGATAATAATTTTTTAGTTAAAACTAAATCAATTTTAAATCTATCAGCACCAGGTGCTGCATAATTAGTAAATCCTTTTGCATTGTCATACAAAGAATCATCTTCCTTAGGTCCAACTATAGTTTCATTAATTTGAAATCCTATTCTATATGAAGGACTATTAGTATAAGGATCTAATATTATTGTTTGAGCTTCTACATCTACAAATGTTCCTCTAATAAAATATACACCAGCAGCTACACTTGCCGCAGATCCAATAGAAGTTGCATCAGAACTTACTAATGTAGCAAAAGCAGTTCCTGCAGCAATTGTAGTATTTCCATATACAATATTTTCAGAACATATTAAAGATTCTCCATCAAGAAAAACCGTTCTTACATTATCCTTACCTGCATTAATATATTTTACATATATTGTTAAATTCTCTATGTCACCACCATCTGGTAATTCTATTCTATCAATTGTTCCAGTTACACCAGATGATTCACCTTCTACAACTTTATTAAGAAAACTATTAATATAAACTGAAACATCTGTACCAAATTGACTAGCATTTAATCTAACAGAATTAAAATATTGGTCATATGATGGTGCACCAGGAACTACTATAGATCCCTCTTTAAATATATGACCTCCAAAATCTTTTATTTGATTTTGAAGAATTGATTGTAAATTAGTTAACTCCCTAGCTTGAACTGGAAATCCTGGTTTAAATAAGACCTTATAAAAATTTTTCGCAGGATCAAAATCATCATAATAAGGACTTATATTTAAATCTGTTTTCTGTGCCATGTTACTTTAAAATTCCAGGATGATCTTAATGTCTTCTTTTTGTCTACTATCCCTAGTGACTAACTTTCGATTGTCAATGTATATGACATCACCAGTTGTTTTATTTATCTCTGGATCAGCAAGACCATCGGTAAACTCAACTCCCAAATCTATTTGTTTACTAGTATCTATAGTTGTTGTTATACCACTAAATGAGGTTTGTATCCCTTTATTACCTGATATTGAGGGATCTTGGAATACAAGGCCATCAGCAGAACCACGGAAAGGTGATGATTTAGAATAAGTAGCAATTCCAGTATAATCTGTTTGATCCAGTTTATTTCCAAAATATAATGATCTATCTTGGGTATATTTTAAAACACCTGTTTCTTTATCATAAGATGCTACATACCCCTGTGCTACATCATTAGTAGCTGGATTTGTTTGTGTAAAAGTACTACCTATAGCAGTACCTGTAAGGGCATTTGATTGGGAAGTAGTAAATGTAGAAGGATCAAATTTAATAGCTCCTAATGCTGAGTACTGATTACCAGTAAAAATAGAATCTCTAGAAGAATATGTGGATGGATTCTTAACAATACCAACTTGCGAAAATTTTGTAGCAGTTGGAAAATCTTTTGTAGAATCATCAAATCTAGAATAAACTAATACTCTATCTGCTCCTAATTCTTTATAGATATCATACCCATGCCCTCTTGAAGGAGGAATGATTGGAACCAATTTAGCAGCAGTAAATCCAGATGTTTGAAGAGTTGATAAATCTACAATACCATAAGTATATCCAGTACCACCAGAAGTAACTACTGTTTTAGTAATTACACCAGAAGTAGTTGTAATAGATACCCTACCTCCAGTACCATCACCCAGAATAGGAACAGTAAGAGTCGCATTAGGTTGATATCCAGCACCACCATTCTCAATATATACTTGTTTGATTTGATTGAGATTTATTTCAGAATTTCCTGATTCTCTAACACTTTGAATTTGTGAATTAGTAGATGTTGCCCAATCATTAGGTACAACAATATATTCAGTAGAATCAAATTTTATAATATCACTTGGAGAAATTGAGAATAAAAACTTCCAAATATATCCATCATCTCCAGCTGCACTTGGTTCTAAATCGGTAAAAGTTGGTTCATCTTTAGAAGTACCACCCTTTCCACTTGGATTTGCATCCAAAAGTGTTTTATTCTGCCATGCACCAGAAGAACCATTATCAATACAAATATAAACGTTAAAATCACTATTAACTACATAATAATTTGTATCATAAAGTCTCGCTGATTGTGAATTAGGTGATTTTGCATCAATCTTATAATCTTGACGATACATATCATAAGGAGTATTAGCAGTCCATTGAACTTTTCTAATAACCCTCCTAATATTTGTACTATTGATCTTTTTTCCAAAAAGAGCAGCACTTTTATAAAAACCTTCATATTGAAGATTATCTATAGGATCTAATGGTTTATTTGAATCCCAATCAGAAGTTCTACCAAAACCAGGATTTGGATCTGTAGGATTAGATAGTCCTAGAAAGACATAATAAGAATTATTAGTATCTAGTACAGAATCTACAAAATTACCAGCATTTGATATTCTAAATTGATCTGTTACCTGTGCAGACATATTAATAGTTTTTTAGATATTTATAACAGTTAATATAAACGAAGATTTACTCAGCAATAATTGCTCCAGTACCCCTAATTCCTTCATCTCTTCTTGAAATGGTTGGGAATGTAGTTAATCCAGAATCTACAGTAAGGCCACTAACACCAATCGATATTGGATTTGACCTACTAAAGGTTCCAGTTAATTTACCCCAAGAGAAATTACCAATCGGACTTGATTCAGTTCCAGTTGCAGCAAGTCCAGCAACATTAGTATTATGTGCAATATTACATGTAATAATACCTAAATTAGAACTAGTAGTAATTTGTGCAATTCTATAAATGTTATCAACAAATGTTGTACCAATTCCAACTATACCTTTACCAGATTGATAGATTGAACTTAATCCTGTTCCAACAATAGTATTATTGATTGAAATTGGTGAACCAGCACTCAATCCAGTATGAGTTCCACGAGTATGGAATACAACTGCTAGATCAGTTCCAACACCAACCGCAGTACCGATACCAGTAACAATTCCACTAAATCCAGTAGCAACACCAATATTCTTAACTAATTCAGTTTTAAATGTTGGAAGTGCTGCTATAACCTGTGGAGCTGAAGTTAATGTATAACCCAAACCTGGCATTGTAATTGTAGGTGTTCCTGTAAGAGTTCCATTAGTTATAGTAGCAGTTGCTGTTGCGGTAGAACCGACACCAACAGTACCATCTGGTTTAATAAATCCATCGGTGCCTACACCAACTGGTGGTGCAGCAATAGAAATTGAAGTTGTTGCTCCAACATAACCAGATCCACCACTAACAATAGTGAGTCCTGAAATAGTTCCAGCAGCAGATACTGTGGCAGTTAATGCAGCAGCAACTGGAGTTAAACTATTATCAACTATAAATGCATCAAAGTTATCAGTATATGGTGCATCATAATCAAAGAGATCAATATTTTCTACAAATATTTGACTTGATTCAGAAGATGAGAAATCACTAATAATCTTTGTAGTTGGGAAGATTAATGGTTCAAGTGAACCTCTAGATTTAGAAATAAATTCACCATCAACAATCTTATTATATTTTTTCCTAGTCCAACTTAAAGATCTAGAAATACCTTCAGTAGTTATTCCTGGTCCAACATATAAATTAGTTTGTATAGTATCAGAACTATCAAGTGAACTAACAGTTCTATCTTTCTGATTTCTAAGATCTCTCAATCCTCCTAACTGAACAAGATCTCCTTTTTCTATAGAAGGTTGTACTGTAGTAACTAATTCAGTATCCAATTCAGGAGAACCACGATAGAAGAATATTGCAATATCATCTTCAGGTTGAGGTGGTTCTGTGAATACAAAAGTTGAACCTCCATCAAATACATATGAACTTCCTGGTTCTTGAACTACACCATTAACCACAATTAACAATGAATTTGAAAGATTAACATTGAATGTTGAAGTTTCTCCAGCACCAACAGTATCAAAACTCAATATTTCACCACCATATTTTAATTCAAATCTTGTTCTATTTCCATCTTGAAGATTCTTAATATCATCAATATAATCAAATTCTCCAAATTGCCATGATGAGAAATTATCATTAAATGTTTGTATTACAGTAAATTCAACTTCATTCAGTGGATTAGTTAAATTACGATCTGTTGCCAAACCAACTAATTTAAAGACATCACCACGCCTAAATGCATATCCATTTCTTTCAATTTCCCACTTAGTAACTCCAAATAAAGTGGATCCCACTCCAACTGTAGATGATGCACCAACTTCAACATTCAATAACAATCCAGTTCCACAATCTGTAGTTGAGCCCACATCCAATCTAGAAACTCCAGTTATTCCTAGACCAGCATAAGAAGGTTCAGGGATAACCAACTGTGGGTTAGCATAGTTTGTACCAGCATTACTAATTGCAATGGTTAGAGTTCCACCAGCACCCACTGTAGCAGTAACAGCACCTCCACTGCCTACACTTGATCCAACATTAACAGTAAGTGTATCTGTTGTTTTAGCTGTAATTGCTGTAAGTATTCCAGCAACAGGATCAGTTGCTCTTGGATACGAATGATCAGACTTATGATCATCTTTAGAACATGTAAAGATTAAAGAATCAGTTCTAAATCCAATATTGCTACTAACAGCAAGACCATGTGCAGGAACGGTTAATACTAAATCACCACTGCTAGGATTATATGAAGCACCAGTTGCAGTATATCCTACACCTGCGAAAGAAGCTGCATAGAAACTAGTAGAAATACCACGAACAAATTTATGTGCAAATGGTATGTCTGTTATACCAATAGAAACATTAGAACCAATATATCCTGACCCATAGAAAGCGTCTCCATAGAATGGTATAACATTACCACCACCAACATAGGTATGTGTAATAGTACTAGTTCCAACATTTGTAGTAAATCTATATGTTGGTGACGATCCAACATTAATATTAAATGATGTAGTAGAAGTCACATATACTGCAGTAGTAACACCAGCAATAGGATCACCAACTCTTGGATATTCATGTTCACTTGCATGATCGTCTCTATCACAAGTAAATGTAATAGAATAATTATCTAAAGTAATAGTATCACCAGTTGCCATTCCATGAGCAGATGCGAATGTTAACTCCAAAAGTCCTGTTGTAGGAGTATATGTTGCCCCATTAGGTGTTTTTTGATTTCCATTCTCTGCACCACTGGTTACATTAACTGCATTATTATCTGCACTGATGAAACTATGTGCATAATCACCGTTAGTAACTCTAAGAACACTATAATCAAGACTTGTACTACCTAAACCAACTGCTGCTTCTGGGAATATTGTAGTTGTTACTCCTGCATAACCAGATGCACAAGTAAATTCAAGACCAGCTAATTTAACTTGATCAACTATACCTAATTCAAAATTATGATCATTTTGTGTGGTTATTTCTAAAAGACCAGTTGCATTATCATAACTTGCTGTAGTTATGGCATTATTAGACCCTGTAGAAGCAGTTGAAACTAAATTTTTAATAGTTCCACCAACACCAATTTCAACATAAGTCTTATTTCCAACAGTAGGTGCATATCCTAATCCTGGAGTTGATCCAAGAGAAATTATTACACCACCTCTTGGTAACTGATTTTCATTAATATCAGATTCATTAATAACTAGAGTTCCATCGGTAGTTGTTTTAATACCAGTAAATTGAACACTAGTTACACCTGTAGGTGATGTTTGTTCTATTATCTGGAAATTATTTCTTGGATTATTATCAGAGGTTGGTCTTTGATATATGCTATTAATTAATAATAAGCCATTACCACCAGTTGTACCCAAACCAACTGTATTTGCTCCACCAACCTTTAAGGTAAATGAACTTTGTATTCCACTAAATTCTGTTGAAATATCATCATAAATTTGATTAGTATCATAATTATTTCTTAAATATACTCTTCCACCAAATTGTGAAGTTGGGAAAGGTAAATTATTTTCTGTTGTAGTAATCTGTGGATTACCTTTAGGTGCTTGTGAGAAATATATTTCATCTTCAATAATATTATAAGAACCCTTATAAACTCTAGCTGTTGTAGTATTTGTATGGGCAGTTGCGGAAGTACCAACAAATCCTCTTTCAACTTCAACAAGACTTGTTGTTCCAATACCAGTAATAGGTCCAAAAACATCATCACCAGTACCAATATCTTGTATTCTCATATATTCATCATCAATTTTAAGGATATCATTAAGACCTAAAGATGATATTCCACTTAATGAGAATATAGTTGATGTTGTACCAATACCAGTACTACCAAGAACAGATACAATATTATTTTGTAAACTATGATTTATAGGACTGAAAGCTAATGGAGATTGAATTACATTATCAATAGTAATAAGTGATTTTGTATTGGAAAGACCCATTGAAAGTTTATGAGCATTTCCAGTACCAACACCAACAAATGTAACTCCTGTTCCAGCATTAGCTAATGCTCTAGTTGTTGCAATGAAGAAACTATCTGCATCATCTCTAATAGCAAATACGCTTGATGGTAATACATGTACACCTGCTGCACTCTCATATTGCATAGGTGTAGATCCTATACCAATAAATGTTGAATTTGCACTATAAACCAATTCCTCACCAGTTCTAAAGAAATGATTATCTATTGTAAATTTACCTGTGGTTAAATCAAGAGAAGCACTATCAGAAGGATCAAATGTTTTTCCAAAAATAGGAGTAGTATTAGATTTTAATATAAAATTAGTTTTATTAACTCTTTCACCATTTATTGCATTATACTGATATAAACTAATTTCTTCTTTTGCTCTTCCATAAATTAAAGGATCTGTTGTAGAAATATTAGCCTCATCAAACATTTGATATATTCCTAAGTTAAGTGAAGTTACCTCAACATCTGTACTTGTAAATGCACTATCTGGATAGAATTTTAATTTAACGTCAGTACCATCAAATACACCACCAAAGGTTCCTATACCCGATCTATCATCACTTACTGCAGTACTACCAATAGATAAAAATGGAGATTGTTGAACATACACATTTTCTATATCATGACTTATAAGAACTTGATGAAGTGCTTTTGTGGATCCAACACTAACTTGAACAATAGAACTACATGAATCAAATAATGTAGAAGTTAATCCAACTACATCAAGAGATGCACCTGTATCCTTTAAGTAATTAGATTGATATAACGCTGTTCTTTCAGCACCGTTTGGTTGAGTAGGAATTTTAAATCTATAAGTACCTATACCAACAGAAGTTAATCCAAATCCAACAATAGTAGATTTAATTCTTATTTCATCACTTAAATTATTTTCAAAATCTATAGAGAATTCTGACCCATTAATACTACCATCAAATGAACCCATTAAAGTCTCTGATATAGTATCATCTTCTGAATGGGTATCCATATAGAATTGAGAAACATAACTATTAGTTCCATCATGATTTACATATAGTTCAACATAATTCATTTCATCAGTTCTTAAATTAATTACCTGATTTCTTACATGGAACGAACTAAATTTTGTTTTATCAACACTAATAATAGATGTTGTTGTTATCCCACTAACAGCAGTCGTAGCAACTCCAACATAACTACTTAAATTTACAAATCCTACAGATTGAGTACCTACACCAGCTATATCACTTTGGTATGTTGTCTTAATTTCTTTAAGATCATAATCAAAATCATATGCGTTAGGTAAAGGAGTAAATCTAAGATATGAATCTCCTAATCCATCACTAGATATAGTAAATCTTCCAAGGCCAGCATCATTTTCATCTGGCATGTATTTGTTTGTTAATAATGTTGAATTAGTGCCATCATTAAGGATAGTTACTTCTGATAATTGAGTCCTAGTTTTGGTTAAATTAGAAACTTTATATAATATATTTTGATAAGAAATACCTGGAGATATTTTCTGAATATTTAAAAATTCACTAGGATCACCATCTAAATTTGAAAATTCATTGCTTATATCATCAATCACTAAAACTTCATTACTCTTAGCAACAATATAATCACTTAATTTTACACTATCAAATCTTATAAACTTAGATGAAAGTCCAGTCTCACTAAGATCATAAGCAGAATCATAATTATAAACTGTATCAACTCTAGCTTGATTAATGACATCCTGAATAATTACTGTTTGGTCAGTACTTCCAATACCTACACTAACATTCTGACTAACAACTGTATCTGCAAAATTCTTCAATCCACTAGTATGAAGTAAAGAAGATACAGGACTTCTCAATTCTTGGAATTCCTTAGAACTCTTAATAGAATATGAAAGATTTTGATAATAATCATTATCAGGAATTACTTGATCATCCTCACTAAGTTTTCCAATATTATTAGACCATCCAATATCTTTTCTGACAGAAAAATCAACACCATATTCACCAAAATTATCTGTTAAACTTGCAATTGTAGCAATAGTTCCAGATTCTCTACCCGAAATAATATCACCTACAAATAATTTGTCTCTTCCTAGAATTTTTATAAAATCATTATCAGATTTTGTAATAATTAAATCCAATTTTACAGAATTTCTAATTATTTCTTCTCCAATAATAAAATTATCTGGTACCTGTGTTATTGCGAATTGTGGATACTTATTTTTGTTTATAAGAACACCTATAGAATTTTGATCGGTTACTGCTATTCCAGTGTTAGATGTTATACCAGAATAATCAATAACTACTCTATCATTCAATCCACTAGTATTGTATTCTTTAACTTTACCATATCTGTAACCATTATCTTCACTATTAAATCCAGATCCTTCTGTTCCAAATCCAACAACACCTTCAATATAAACTTCATCATTTACAGCAAAAGGTATAGAATTCCAACTAGATGGTGTATTAATCCAACAAGTAAATATTCCACTATTATTACTCGATATAGTCTTAATACCAATTCCATTAGTATTATTAGTTGTAAACAACTCTACTGGAGTATCTGGAAGTCCACTTGGTAAAGAAACAATTTCAATATTAGCAATAGATGTTCCACCTAGATTAGCTTTTAATAATCCTCTATCAATTTTTTCTCTAGTAGTTGAATTAATCATTACCACATTGGGTGGTTCTATATAATCAAATCCACCATCAGTAACTGTAATAATACCAATAGTATTAGAATCCTTAATAACTATGGTTGGTGAAATATATGCAAATGGTCTTAAAGTATTATCTACAGAATATTCAAACCCTTCATTAATAATTCTAATTTTACCAATATTACCAACTTCAGTTGATTCTGCTGTAACATAAGCTCCACTTCCTTCAGTTGAAGATGTTCCTACAAAAGTAGGTATTTTTTTATATCCACTACCAGTAGATACAATACTTACACCATCAATACCACCTTTTGTATTAAGTGAATCTGTACTATATGTGATCGATTCACATTGAGATGAAGTGTATGTTAAACTTTCAGGATATTCATTCAATGATAAAGAGAATGTGGTATCGCCAACACCAGAAAGTGTATATGTCGAATTATATAAACTATCAACAAATTTAATTTCTGAACCATTTTTTACCGATGCATCTGCAGTACTAATAAATCCAGATTTCTCAAGTGCATAATACAATACTTCTGGCATACTACTATTATAAGAAATAGTAGTTTTTGCTGTGGTTGCAACACCTACTACTGCTTCATTAGATACATTAAATGTTGTAGATGCAGTAGAAACAAATTCATTTTTAAACTCTTTATCATAATATAATTTAAACTTATAATCTTGTAAAGAAGAATGAGTTAAATCAAATACTAAACTATTAGTCTTAACTACATTAATTTGAGGATTAATTTTATAAAGTCTATGTGTAACTGCTGGATCTGATGTCCATCTTACAATATTAGGAGGATTAAGTGTAGAATCAATATAAGTTTCGCATAAATGGATAGTATCACTATCAACAACATATACAAAATATTCACCCCTAGATAACCCTGTGGGATAAGTTGAACCTATAGCTAAATCATAATATACCTTATCTCCAGTTACAAACTTATGACCTGCAATTGTAAAGGTATCAGTAGTACTTGAAATACCAGCTTGTGCAATTCTAAATGGATCTGTAAGAATATATCCATTAGAAGTATCTCTAGTAACTACAACTGAACTAGCAGTTCCAACTCCGACAGAAAGATTTGGTTTAATATCTAAGGTAACAATATCCTTTTCATTTAAATTATGATAAGTTGATACAGAAACAGTAGTATCTAATTTTTGTACTTTTCCAGTTTCTTGTGTTGGGTTACTTTCTAAAGAATATAAATCACTATTTTGTCCACCAGCACGGAAAAATACATTTTGGAAATCTGTACTTGTAGTTCCTATACCAGTTTTAATACCGATTGTGTTTGGACTTAAATTGGAAACATAAAGAGTGGTGGGTAAATTATATTGAGCAGAAGTAGAAGTATCTGATATTGCAATTTGAGTACCAGCATTTGTTAATGTTACTTGTTCATTTTGAATAAACTTATGTTGTGGTGCATAAATTGCCTGTGTTGGAATATCATTTGTAATTTGACTGTCACCAAATTGATAAGTTACTGTAGATGATATTCCACTTAAAGTTCCAAATCCAACATTTTTTGTAGGATTAAAATAGAATTTATTAACTAATTCAGAATCAAAATATGGTACTGATTTATCAATAGTAAATGAATTAGAAACAAAATGTAAAAGAGTTGATGCAGTATGTGCAGTTCCTGCACTACTTCTTCCAATTCTTAATACTTGCTCACCTTCGTACATATTTAATACTTGTACAGTTTCAGATCCTATGTTTATTGAACTTCCAATAGAAATATTATTCGGAATATATGAAACATATATTTCTGTAGTAATTCCACCAGATGAAGCTGGTAACATTGGTTGTATCAATGAAGATGTAATAGAGGTAATCCCAATAGAATAATGACCATTCAAATCTGACAACTCTGTAGATAATCCAGAAATAACTATATTATCTCTATTTGTCCAATCATGTTTTGGTAATATTGTTATCTTTTGTCTTCCATCACTACTCCAAGTAAATATTGCATTGTTATAAGTTGATGTAGCAGTACTTACATTTACTATATCCTTACCTTTCAATGAAGAAATTCTAGCAGCAAAACCACTACCTTGAGTACCATCATTATCAAATGTTAGATTATCATTTATCTTATAATTATCACCTGAATCGATAATATTCAACTTAAGAATAGAACCTGTTGTAACAGACTCTACTTCAACTTTTTGATTATCTATTTCATTAGACTCTATAATAAAATCATTATCTACAAATTTTTCAGCAACCCTATATGGGAATGTATTTCTTACTAAATCAGAATTTTTAAAATCAAAATCTTGTGTTACATTCTGATCAACTAAGGAAGATCTATAACAATCTCCAACAAAGTAAGGAAATACTGGTTCACTAGTTCCAGAACCAACAGATCCTATTGTTGCAAAATATGCATATGTACCTTCAGGGAATTCTGGAGTTTTACCAAACCTACCGTTGTTTATATCTAAATCACCATTATTAGTAAACTTATAGTCTTCTATAAAATAACCATTATCAAAACCTGCAGGTCTATCAGTTACATTAGATACATCTAACTCATATCCAGAAATTAAGCGTCTTGCATCAACAGTTTCATCTGGATTACCGTATCCATATGGGCCATATATTGGATTTCCATCATATGCCCATCCAATAATTTTAGAAGCAACAGTAGATGTAGAAATACCAGATGCTTTTTCACCAAAAGAATGTCTGATAGTGTTCCCATATCCACAAACATTATAAGTTAAATTATCTCCACTTTGCGTCAATATTTCATCACTATTATATTTTTTACTTAAATCAATAGTTAATGGTCTAACATTACAGTCTATAAAGGCATTCTTTCCTGCTGCAATGACTTCTATTGAAGTATCCGTACTCGAATATCCTATTCCAGTTTTAACGACTGTAACGCCTACTATCCTCTGATCAGAGATAATTGGTCTTAATTCGGCACCAGATCCAAATCCAGAAGAATCAACAACTTTAATAGTTGGAACAGAATAATATTCACTACCACCATATTGAAGATTAACTCCTGTAATTTTTCCATTTACAATAATTGGGCCTAATGAACATTGTTTACCATTTTTTATAGTTACTATTGGTTTATTATGGAAGTTTAATGTAGTACTACCATATCCAGTTCCTGCATTATACAAATATGAATCAATAATAGAACCTCTAACTACAGGAGTTAGATTTATCTCTTTAACTGATTGGGTAGTGGTACCCAATCCAACTGGAGCATATTTTACGGTAACAGATATATCTGGAAATGCAAAATTCTGATATCCAGATCCAGTAGTTTTAATATCAACAAATTTTTCTTTTTCAAAATTAGAAGTTATTGTTCCACCTATTCCAGCATCTGAAAGTTTAAATTTATCATTATCTACTTTAAATACACTATAATAATTTGTTGTTGTTACTATACCAGTACTTGTGGTTAATCCTGAAATAGATCCACTACTATCATCATGCGTATATACTACATGATCACCATGATCAAAACCATGATTTTTAAATGTAATATTATCATATACTGTAGAAATTCCAGATGGTGAAACTTTTAATTTTCTATTAGTAAATAAACCTCCATCTGCAACATTAATACCAGATAATGTTCTTTCTGTAGGAAGAGTTACAAATTTATGTACACCACTACAATTAGTTCCATTAAGTGTTATTGTATCAATTCCAACAATAGAATCGTCAGCAGATCCAAATAGTTGAATAGTATTAGTATTAAGAACATTTGCATAATAATTTGCATTACTAACTAATGTAGAAGTTCCTACACCAACTCCAAGACCATCTTGCCCATCAGAAATATAAATTATTTCTTGATGATTTGTAAATCCATGATCATTTAAAAAAGTAATAGTATTGGTAATACTACTAATACCACCACCAGATACTTCCAATTGTGCATTAAATTCAACATCTCTAGTTTTTGAAATAATTAGTGGTTCTAAAATAGCATTACCATTACCACCAACAACATCTACAGATAATACATCTCTAATATTAAAGTTTTGAGGATCTACAATAACCTGTTCAATAGATCCAGCAATAACTGGTTGAATTAAAGCAGTGGTACCAGTACCAGTACTGACAGATAATTGTGGAAGATTTATTACATCATAATCATCACCTGTATCTAAAACTTCTACTGATTCTAAAGGTCCATAATATATTTTATCATTTGACTTATAATTAATAATTTCTACACCATTAATTAACATTCCTATGGTTCCAGGAAGTGTTTTAGTTTGTTTTCCAGATTTAATGTCTGGATTAAATGGGAACTTCTTAAATAAATTCTGTGGCCCAATTAATTTGGATTTCTGAGACAATAAAGTAAAACTATGACCAGTCTCCGTAATTGAACCAGATGATGTTTCTAATTTAATATAATTATCAGTATTAACAGTTGCTCTTGAGCTATAAAGTCTTATTGTTTTTTTATCACTAGAATCACTAGCAATACCAACAAAATATGTGCCACCATTCTGCAATCCAATGTATGGATCATTAGCGGAACTATAAGAAACCTCATCACCATTAATAAATGGTACTGCACTATTAAAATATAATCCACCATATTTAAAATAGGTGTTTATTCCTGCAGTTGTAGTTACTTTACTTAAAGTAGGATTAATAACAGAAAGTACATTTACTTTTATTGGATATGTAAATGTATCAGTAATTCCAGTTCCTACAGCAGTTCCTGATGGTAAAGAATTGGATGCTATATAAAATTCTTCATTTTTATCATCAACATAAAGATTTTGCACATCAGAAACAAGATGTGATGCTGATAAAGATGCACCAATACTAATAGGTGAATTTAATTTTCTTCTAATATCATATTGACCACTAGCTGCAGTAGATAAACCAAGAGTAACATTATTTGTCTTAGTAATCCACCACTTAGTAGGGTCTAATGATGGTGCAGTAACTTTACCAGTGTCAAGAATATTATTTGAGGATCTATTAAATAAATCTACAGTATCACCCTTCTTTAAGCTAGATCTATCAACAATTTGATACAAGGGAAGATCTGATGGATTAAAATCAATAGCAGTAAATTCATCATTTACTTGATATCTTGCACTTGTATTATAAATCCAAGAATTTGCAAATATTTCTTTATTCGTTCTATTTTCTGCTGGATTTTCTATTAAATCTCCAAGATTATTAACAGCAATAATTTGACCTGCATCCACATCAACATATTTGGAAATCTGATTAAATTCTGATAGTACACCATTAAGCCTTAATTCTACTTTCTTAGTAATATCACCATTTTCATATCCAAAGTAAATTTCATCATTTCTTATAACATCTGTAGGATTTATTTGATCATCAATTCCTGTACATCCATAAAATTGATTAACACTTTTGCTAGTATAGTTAATATTAGTGTTAATTCCTGATATAATAGTTCCAGTAGTACCAAATCCTACTGTAGAATCAACAGTAATAACAGAACTTCCTGCACCAACCGTGGTTATAACCTTTGATGATGGTGTTATTTTAAAATTACCTTGAATTGCTGGTGTAGAATCATCATAACCAACAAAAAATGATACTTTATGGAATTCTACTGGTTGACTTGAAGCAGAACTTACCCTTGTAAATACTTCTATTTCTGAAATAGAAGCATTAGTATCTAAATCATCTGCTTTATATAAGGTTTGACCTACTAATTTTGAAATATCTCCTGAAATTACATTTGCAATTGCAACCTGTCTTCTTACATAATCAGCAGCTGAAGGTTTAATTAAGTATTCTTCCAGATTTATTATCTTTGGTTCTTCACCATATAGTGCATTAAATAGAATTCTAAAGGATTCATCAGTTCCTTTTGATTCATATAGAGTTCTGGCTTCCTTTATAAAGTTACCAACATCTAAATCTGAGTCAAAATCAGCGTCTTCTAACCCTGGTGTGAAAGTAAATTTCTGTTTTTTATAAAATTCCTGAAGAAATAATGAACTTAAATTCTGAATATTCGAATTTTTAGTATGACTTGATATTCCAGAAGAAGAAAATACTAATTCTTCATCTCTTAAAGCAGTTCTATATGAAGTAATTCCACTAAAACCACGAATACAACCAGTAAAACTGGTTAAATTTGTTCCAATTCCAGTATATGTTATGATTTCATCATCAATTTTTAACAATCCATACTGTTCTGGAAATCCCTTTGTGCTAGAAACATCAATTGTAGTCGATGTAGTGCTTATTCCAGCAGAAAGAGTCGTAAATCCAACGACAACTTCGGGAATTAAATTATCTAACTTCAAATATTGATCAAGATTATCAGTAATATCAACAGGCCCACCTTGATATTCTTGAGAAATGTAGTATTGCTTTAAAAATTCTACAAATTTAGGATTTTCACTTAATACAAATTCAGGTATTTGATTATCAATAATTTGTTGAATCTTTACTCTTGATTCAAAACCAGTCTGTATCATATTATTATACTCGTATTAATTGTCCGTTTAAATAACTTGATGTATAGAAATCTTTAACAAAGGTTGTTCCAGTTATTTCGTCACCAGAACTAATCACATCCCTAACGATATTTATTTTACTTTTTTCAACGCTAAAATTCAGATAAAGTTCACGCAAGCCAACAACATCATTTGACTCTGGAATAGCTTGAATTTCAACAATTCCTGTTCCATCAACTGTAGATGTTATATTTGTCGTAGAAATAAGAATTTCTCCCTTAATATAATCAACAGTTCCTGCAGATTTACTTACAACATTGTAAGATCCATCATTTAAGACTTCTACAAACGCAATAACACCCGTTCTAAGGTTAAAATCTGGTGTATCTGTCATATAAACAGGTCTTGAATTTCCAGGAACATAAAAACCAGTTGATTTTATGTTAAATCCTTCAAAATTTACATGAAATCTGTTTCCATAACATAATTCATACTGTGCAAATTGATTTAGAGCACATTTTAAGTTTCTTCTAATGATAACTTTAGTGATATTTGATGTAATTGCGACATGAGTGTTGTCAATTATACTTTGTAATTTACTATATTTGAATCTACCACCAAATTTGTTAACTTCTAATGAATTTGCGTAAGATGTAAGTGAATTAGAAACTAATGAATTCAAAGAATTAGCATTTGTGACCCTAGAATCGTTATAATAGACCGAAGAATCAATTTCTACATATAAAATCTTAAGATCTTCTAATTTTTGGTTAATTCCTGATACTGTATATTGCTTTAATTGTGATAATATTCTAGATTTGTTAAATCCAGAGACAAAATACCCATTTTTTGGTTTAATACTTATAATTACATTACCAAATTGAGGTGGATCCATCTCTTCACCACCTACAACAGCTACAGATTCAGTATCTGGGTAGATTTTTTTAACAATTGCTTCATAATCTCGTGGAGTAACTGCTCTATATTGTGAAGAATAAGTTCTGGGAGCAAAATATTTGATAGAATCCACAGATTCTATATCAGATCCGTTTTGAGAAGTTGAATCTGTTGTTACCTCAGGTAATTCTCTTAATTGTTTGGTTACAATAGTAGAATTTGATGTACTATCTCCAGTAATTCTTCCCGAATATGAAAAAGTATTACCTCTACCTATACCATTACCATCTTTTCCATTAGTAATAATGTAATTTACTGTAATTACAGTGCTATCTTCTAATTTTTTACCAAAAAAACCATCTCCGAATAACAATTCATATTGTTCATCCTGTATTTCTTGTATTAAATAAATTTCTGATGTAGAATTTATATTTAAGATATTATCAACTATTGAATATTCTGTACCCAGAGAACCCGAAGGATTAACATCATTAGGCCCATTAACATAAACCTTTACTGTAGATGTATCAATATTTGCATTATTTAAAATGAATCGTTGATCTAATGATCCATCCACTACAAATTGTTTTGATAAGAAAGTACCTTCTTTTATTTCAATATTATTATATTGTGCAATCCATCCTTCACCTATTGCAGGATTATTAGGATCAGCTCCATTAAAAACTGCTGGTGCTGATATATTTTCTGTTGTAGAGAATAGGTAAGAACTATCGTTAGTATTACCAACACACACTAGGCCTGGTTTTAAAGTCGCCGTTTTGGTATTAGTTGGTATATCTACTGTAAACGATACTCGTGCCGTTGCTGCTGTTTTTGAGCGTGGTACGTATCCTATATTTCTTGCTAGTGAGACTACATTTTCTCTGAGTGTTGCAGAGTCCAGAAAAGACTCATTCACAACCATGTTTGAGTTGAATGCAGTAATATATGTGTTATATGCTAATGTATCAATTAAAATAGAAAAATTAGACCCCTCAAAGTCAAAATCCGTGAAGTTAGAATTAGCACGGAGATAGTCTTTGATTGAGGTCTTTATCTGATCAAAGTCAAGATTTTGAAATTTAGTAAAAGGCATGTTATCTTGTTGCCTCTAAGAGGAATGAATATTCTTGAGTAGGAAACTCTTGTCCTATGATGTCATAAATTACCGTTACATTAAATGTATTATTATCTGGTTGAGGATCAACTAAGACTCGTACATTTGATATTCTTGGTTCATAGTCATCTAATGATATTTGAATTTGGCTCCGAATCGTAGAAGCAGTACCAAAGTCAACAAAATTAAATAAACTCTTATAAACATCTGATCCAAAGTATGGACTAAAGAACTTTTCGCTTGGTATTGTTTGGACTATATTCCTTACAGATTTACGAATTGCATCTTGATTAGTCAAGACTTTTAAATCTTTTGATACTGGATGCGGTTCAAAGGATAAACTAATATCTTTAAATGATCGTGATATCCTTGTAATTGCCATTGGACAGAGTTTTTATTTATTTATACCCAGTTCCTAATATTTATCTACCTTGTCCTTTATATCTTTTACGAGCCGAGTTACGAGAGGTCGCCGCATATTTTGTATGTTTGCCTCTTCCTTGTCGAGTCTTCTTCGGCGGTGACTGTATAAAATCTCCACCACTAATACCACTAGTTGCTTTAGCCATTAATTGTCCTCATAAATTTCAGTTTTAATTGTGTCGGGATGTGGAGAACCTGTCTGGTAGTATTCCAGTGCAAAGTCCTCCATTCTATGAAAGTATTCTATCTGTCCTAATCCAGTGAATACTTCCTTACCATCGATGATGATCTTATATAACTCTGGTTTTTTCATGACCCACTCTTACACGAGGATCGCACCAGATTTCGAAACCTGCGTCCTTTGCATCAAGACAGAAAGAAACATCTTCTCCACACATGTCTTGTACTTCGCCACTTTCGAAAACTTGCATCTTGGGTGCGAACCATGGGTATGGTAATCCTTCATGTTCGAATACTCCTTTCTTAATTAGAAGCCAACCGAAACCTGTATAATCTACTGTAAAAGGCTTCTTACGCTTGGATATACTTTCGATGGTTTCGTGATTCATCACTCCACCGTTGTTACGAAAATCATCCTCTTCTAACCAGTGTGCTACAGAGGTTGTCTTACCATCTTCGGTACAATACCATCCTGCTGCAATATCCTGTTCCATAAGAATTAATTGCCAGAACTTCTCAGAATTAAAAACAATATCAGAGTCAATCCATAATTGCCAATCATACTTTAACTTTCCGTCCCATGGAAGTTGATTTGGTCCTCTGAGAACATTTGCACCAAGACACTTACATCTTGCAAAGTTCACCATTGAACTATAATCTTGTGATATCTGTATGCTTGCTCCTGCCTGTACTAAATCAAATGATAGTTGTACAAAAGTTTTAAGGAATTGGTATGAAACACCTCTACCAGGTAAACAGAAAACAATTGATTTTCCTCTTACCAATTCTCTTGCTTTATCATAGTCCCATTCCTGTGGGGCATTTCCTGATGTTTTCGGTGTTTTAGCTTTCACCGTAAATCCTTTAGCCATAATCGAATTCGCTTTTATTGAATACTATAGTATGCATATCATACTCCATTATATAGTAATTGTCAATAAGATCCCTCTGTCATTAATTCTCTTTGTTCTGTATAGTTTACCGTAATTTCTTCGTAAGATAACTCGGAATTATATTCCTTATTAAGTAGTTCCCATATGAGGTTGAAGTGCTCCTCACTTAATTCTTTGAATATACAACGATGCTTGAAATATATGTGATACTCTTTCATTCTTTTTCCTGAATCATTAACTCATCTCCATCAACGACCCATTGTAGTTCTGTGTCCTCGTACCAGCCGTACTCATTCATAATCTCTTCTGGAATGTTTATATGATATCTATCAGTTACTGGATCGATCTCTATGGTGCTAAAAATTTCCTCAAAATTTTTTTTCATATTTGTGAAACCCTACATTGCTTTTATATAGCGAAAAAAATTCTTATATATCGATAGAAATATAGCTGCCTTCCGTAACACTTTGTAGGTTAGGGTAGTTACGCAATTTTAATATAAGGGGGGCACAACGCCCCCCACTGTCCAAATTACGAACGAATGACCTTACCGTGCAACTGCAAATGCCCCATTGTTAAAATTAGCATAAGCAAATGCCCGTCTGTTAACCAGTTTGAAATATCCAAACCGACTTACCATGACATATCCCTCACCCTGAATCGGTTCGGGGTCTCCCATGATGCAGGTTTGAAAATCTGACTCATCTTTGCAACTCTGCAACGCTACCAACTTAATTTCATTAACGGTATGCCAGAATTCAATCAATGACGCATCACATAGACCCGCCCATGCAAATGCTTCACTGTCGATCTCTTTACCCTCACGGATGAGAGCGTTGATGTTGATTTTGATTTTCTTTGCTGTTCGCTCATCAACGAATTTTACATGCTGTGAAAGTTTCTTTGCATAGTCAACCAAAGTCTCAAGGTCACGGAATGAGTCAACACCCTCACCCAACGGTGCACCGTATTCAGAACGAATATATGCACGGGGTTGAACCCACTTAACTCTTCCATCCGTGGTTTCTAATTTCTCAGTAAGAGGCATTGCGATTGCATCACGCAAATCAGAACATGCGTAATATTTGGTATGCGGTGCTATAATGATTTTGGCATCTACGGTTTCCTGGAACTTATAGGTCAGAGTGTTCGGTCTGTAATTCTTAGACCCGCCGAACCCGATAAAGTCACCCTGATAAATGTTTTTAGTGATTGGCAAATACGCCATGCACCACATTAAGATTTTCTCAAGTGCGGGTTTGTGACCATAGAACTTTTCTATATCGGATGGGGTCTCACAAATTATGATCTTCTTTTTATTGAATACTGATTTTGTGCCAACGAACTGGCAACCCGTGGCAGGATTGCGACCCCATACAATAGCGGGTGCTCCGTCGATCTTAAGTGACAGAATCAACGGCATTAAAAAAGCATCCAAAACAGATAGGTCACCTGTGAGGATGCTGTCTTCGGGGTGTTCGATGTGAGTGTTTTTTGTCATGGAAAAACGAAAGTAAAAAAAACGGTTTAGGGTGTGGTAGGAATAGCAGTTGCTTATGGGATGCCCATCCCTCACCACTTCTTTATAATACCAATAAAAAAACCCCCGTGGGGGTTTGGTGTGACAGTTTGAGTAATGGCTGGTCAGGCGATTTCTAAATGATCCGCATCGATTAGAATCATGCCGTCCCAAAAATCCTTTACATCATCACAGTAGGAAACGAACCAATCAAAATTCTTTTGAAAAATGCCACATCCTGGTTTCACTTCCTGGAGAATTGCATTTAGTCTTGATTTGGTTGTTACAGTCTCCCAACCGCATGAACTAAGTTTGACTGCTTTCAGATTGTGATCGAAAGTAGCAATGCTGTTACCGTGTAGTTTGACGGTTGAGCAGTTGGTTGACTCATTGAATTCAACCTCTGTATTGTCTTTTCTCCAATTGCCTTTGTTTGAGATTGCAAAGTTCATTTGCTTTTCAATTTTACGCATGTGAGAGAAATCCTTTAGTACTCTTATAATATACCAATAAAAAAGCACCCTGTGGGGTGCGTGTGTGTCAGTTTGTAGAGTGTCCTACTTTGTGACTAATTCTACCAACTGTGCGTGATAGGGTTTCACTGCCTCAAATCCCTTAGTGAAATCCTTAAGAAGTTCTTGGATCTCAAAATTGTGGATCGCCCACCTTGTTGAAATATCCTTAAGATATTTTTGAGGTGAGATGAGACGGGCAGTCGATGGTCTCTTTAAAGTGGTTACTTTAGAAACGACCTTGCCACTTTTAAAGGATGTGACGGTAACCTTTTTAACTGCGGGTTTCTTTGCAGTTGGGGTGGCAACCTTACGGGTTGCAGTCGGTGAAGTCTTACGGGTGCGTGTCTTACGGGTTTTTGTAGGAGTTGCAGCAGGTGACTTAACAGGCATAAAAACGAAGTTCGTTTGTTTACCTTCTTATTATTATAAACATAAAAAAACCCCTTTAGGGGGTTTGGTGTGCACTTTGTGAACTGGCCCTTAGCAATCGTTAAGGGGTGATCTCCCACGGTATGCTCTAAAAGGTCTCTGCAACTGCTCTTCCTTTTGAGCAAACTCCTGTAAGAAGTAATCCACTGTAAACTCATTCTCATTACAGAATGTTTCAATTTCAGAATAGATGCTTG
>VTLG01007496.1_pt1 | contig 59425 bp, 69 predicted proteins | sample 4694571 | NCBI WGS metagenome assembly VTLG01 (sample SAMN12604809, study PRJNA352737) | marine metagenome | biome: ENVO:00000447; feature: ENVO:00000209|ENVO:00000569|ENVO:01000036; material: ENVO:00002151; isolation source: viral sequences binned using virsorter ...
CCATTTGAGATAGTCTATCAATCATATTCCTTCCATTTAAAACTTCACGGGCCACTTCTTCTGGAAGATCAAATTTTCTTTGAAGCACTTCTAAATGTATTTCAGGTTTAACGTCAGATAAATTAGTCTCTAATGCACTAGTAATATTTTTAAGAATATCTCCATCGTACTCATGAATTGCTTCATCTAAATAACGCTGAAGTCTCTTAGCTATTCCGTCAGCTTCCGTTCTTAAAGCCCTCGTTCTGCGAATCATTTGTTGTTCGCTTTCCCAAGCTTTTCTAGGAGCATAACCATTAGAAGTAAACCACCGTTGTTTAATTCTACGAAGAGATGAAGCGCCTCTGCTAAGTATATTTGCATCTGCTTTCGTTGTTTGTTTTATAAGTTGTACTTCAGATTCCGATAGTTTTTTTGATTGTTTATTTAAGAATGAAAAGTTAGGTAAGCCAAGACCTAAAACAAGAGAAGATCCGTTGTTATGTCTAACTCTATCTTTTCTTAAAATAGGAAAAAGTTTATTAACAAATTCGTTTACTTGTAGTTTATTTAATTGATTTACAGTTTTACCATACATTTTTTTAGATGCTGTATTAGCTGCTCCCAAACTGATTCCTGCAAATTTAAAAGCAGTTTCACCCATTCCCGTCATTATTGCAGATACTGCCATTGTTTTAGCTCTTAGTTCGAGTTCTGAATCATCTTTTTCTGCTGCAATATAATTAGTAATAGGATTACTTAAAACACTTTTTAAAGGATTTTCATCTGGATAAGTTTCTCCGTAATCTCTAACTACATTGGCTAAATTAGAAAACTTATCTTCTTGACTATACAGTAATACTTGCTCTAAATATGCGTCACCAAACAATGATTTTGCAACAACACTAGCTTTTTTAAAGGCGTTTATATCAGGAAACATATTATATCCTACAGCTCCTGTACCAAACATAGCCGCAACATCTAAAGTTAATTCTGCAAGAGTGGCTGGTTTTACCTTGCGTTTTTGTAAAACTTCATTCTGCTGTGCTTTTGTAAGATTATCAAAGGTCGCAAGAACCTGTTCACCGTTCTTTGGAACTGTAATTGTGTGTCCCATTTTAGTAGCAGCTTTTATAGATCTATCATAATCTTTTTTATATACGTTTTCGTCAAGCTCTCTAGTCCATCCTCTATTTACTTCTTCTATTTTTTTATTCAATACATTAGGATCTTCTTCAGTATCTTCTTCATTTTGTAATAAACGAGAAGGAGCTGTAACTACATCACTAACAAAATCAACTGTTCCCCAAATATGATCCATAATTGTGTTATCAAACACAATAGGAAAATTACCTTCAGGTTTTTCTTTAGGTTCTTCTTCAAATAATTTTTTAGTTTCAAGAATTTCTTCAGAAGGTTCTGGAGTTTCTGGAGATTTAAAAATAGGTGTCATAACCATTTGCTATCGTCCTCTTTCTCTTATCTCTCTTTCTTTAGCTGTTAATGTGTCCAGTATAGAAGTATTTTGATCAGGAGCAAGTAAACTATCCGTATTTAAATTCATTCCTTGATTTTCTTCTGCTCTTGTTTCATCAGATACGTTTACTCTACTTTCAATTACAGGAGGTTCATCAGCTTCCTTTATAATTTCTGCTGACGCATCAATATATTTTTCATCAACACCTATTTTTAATGCCCTTGCTCTTTCTGCAGGACTTAAAAGTTCCTTTTGTCGAGTTAGTATATTAAAGTCTTTATATAAACTATGAAGTACAGCGAATTTTTCATTAAGATTTGCCTGTGCTGCTGGTTGTTTTTTAAATCTGCTATGTAAATCTGTTACGTGTTTTCTTAATTCACGTTTTCCAATACCCATAGCTTCTGCTTGATTTATTTGTTTTTGTGGTATAGAATTATCTATAATCGTTCCCTTTTGACTAATAAATCTTTTTACATCAAAATCATTTTTTTTATCTCCTTTTACAAACATCCAACTATTATCGTATCCGTCCCCTTGTTGATTAGTTATTGATTTTTTTATATCTCCATAAGCTGCTTGAGCTATTTTATATTCTGTCCATTCCCTGTCAAATTTATTTATAAACATTTTAAACGCTTCATTTGTAGCCTCAGATTGTTTTAGACCGTACCTTCCTCCTTCCAGCGCAAAAGTTTTAGATATTAAGTTAGCGTAGTATGTATATTGCTCTACGGTTAAGTCACTAGAAAATTCATTTAACATTTGACCTGTACCATCTGTTAAAAAAGTTTTCCATTCTGGGTTCTTAGAATACAATTCAGCTACATGGTTGCGCATATACCGCCTACCCTCTTCTGAAACAGTTGCTTTTAATATATTATTTAAATTAGTATGCGCACTTTTTTGAAGATTTGATCCTAGTAGTCTTCCATCTCGGTCATCAGTATTATGTAGTAGTTCCATTTGTTCTTCAACGGCAATTTTCTTTCCTGCAAAGTCTGTCGTCAATTTAGTTTTTCCAACGTAATCTACAGACCCATCTTTATTTCTTTGAAATTCTGTCGTTTCTTCTATAGTAGTATCTGTTGCTATAGTTTTTGCTAATTTAAGCATATCATGTCTTTTCATTGCTTTTTCTATCATTGCTGTAGAATTAACAGATTTTAACCATTCGTGTCGTTCGTGTGCAGTTCTAAATTGTCCGCTTATTCGTTTTAATACTTCCATTTCAGGATTTAATTTTATTAATTCTTTACCCTCTTTTGTCGTTAAATCTATGTCTTCAAAAGCATTTAATTGGACGATTCTTCCTTGTTCCCTAAGATCCGTTTTACCTAAATTTTTACCCCAATCTAATGCTGCATCAAACATATTAGAAGACGTAGCTGCTGCTGCTATAGTCTGTGGAAATGCCTTTATATTTGCAACTCCACCGGGAATTAATTCTATAGTTTTATTAAATTCATTATATGATGCTTCTCGTACATCTAACAGACTTGTATTAAATCTTAAAGGAAGTCCAGTTCCTTTTCTTCTTACATCATGGTCTAAAGAAAGCCTTTCAAAAGCTTTAGCATCAAATAAAGTACCTTCAGAATCTTTATAAAATACTGGTTCGTTTACTAGTTGATGAGCTATTGTACGCAACTGTGACTCTGAAAATTTATCAATATTTAATTCTTTACCTTGTGCAGCAGCTTGTTTGCGTAAGTTAGCTCTAATTTCTGGAAGCATTTTAGTTATTAAACCTTCCTCTAAAACTTGTCTTTTTGAAAGCCCTTTATTAGTTTCGGTAGTCATATGTGCTAGATTAGTATTATATGTATCTGCTATATTATTTGCTTGATTTATCATACGCCTATTCATAGTACCAGAAGCTATTGTTACCTCTTGTCGTTGCATAGCTTCTTTTTGACTTTTAAATGCTTTATCAAATGCTTCAGGATCTAAAGATTCTAAAGCAGTTTCTTGTCCAGTAGTTAAAGGTGACCGCCCCAGTTTCTTTACGTCAAGATCTTTTGGCAGCTCTATATTAGTATTTGGCACTTGTGCCGATAAAAATGCAGCTGTTCTTCTTGTATAAGGATCTACAAATACGTCTTTAGCAACTGATTGTATTCCTTTTATAGCTGGCGATACAACTGCTTTAGCAAACTCCTGACCTCCAAGTTGAGCCATTCCAGCTAGACCATAAGTTTTTAATAGATGTAAATAGTCTATTTCTTTTTCTTTTTTTTCTTTTTCTTTTTCACTAGCCCTAATACCTTGCGACATTGCTGTTGTTATATCACCCGGCTTATAAGCTTTTCCCCATTTTTCTAAAGACCCAACCCCTATTACCATGATTACGCTCTCCTTTCCATTAATGACGGTGCTTCATTTACTCTTTCTTGAAGATTAAGTTCTTCATCATCTTGTGGATTTGCTATTGTTTGAAGTTTATCTCTTAGCATATTTTCAGATGGAACAGGCATATCAGGATATAACATTTTTAATTTATTTTCTTCATTATCAGGATCTTCTGGGTCATCAACAATAATAACCCGTATACCTTCTCTTTCTGCTAAGCCCATTAAAAGATAAGCTAATGGTTCTGCTAACATCATTACCATATCTGGATTAATTTTACCGTCTTCAAAAGCTTTCGTTATTAGTAATTGAACTATATCCATGACTGCCACGCCTTCCGATAGGACTTCCATAATTGAAACAAATCTTTCTTCTTCTGTAATATGGTCAAAGAAATAATTCATTGCCTCTTCCTTTGTCGTAAACTCAGGAGGTCTTTCATAAGGTTGAGGAGCTTCTGGACTGTTTGTTAAAGACTGTCCCTGAATAGGACGATTTGTTTTTAAAGCAAATTCCCTTAGCTCGTTTTCTGTTATATCTACCATTGCGTTGTTCCTTTTAACTTATAGGAAATGCAAGAGTTCCTTTTGGACGCTCAAGATCATATCCCATCATTTGATTGTAAGTTGACTGATTAACATTTTCTAATCCATCGTAAAACAGATCTGGATTTGTATCCCAAGCTAATAGATAGTTGGGTGCTTGCTCATCTCTCCACTGTTGCTCTGTCATTACTTTTATAGTATCGCTAATCGCGCCTGACTGCGACCTAGCTGGTGTAGCTGAAGGAAGCGAAAGTGCAACCCCTTCTGGTCTTGTAGGAGCTATTAAACTTTGAGAAACACCCTGCATACCTGAAGATCCAAATTTCTGTAACGTAAACCAATCTCTAGCTTCATCAGCCATTGCAGAACCACTACGTCTGAGTAAACCTTCTGTTGGTTTTCGAGATGTAAGTTCGCCAAAAGTAACTTCTGGAATTGGCTGACCTGTGCTTTGTTTGATAATAGCGGGATCTTTTACCATCTGTGGATCTAATGCACTTGTAAGTGCGCTATAATCGTCATAGGCTTTCTCTGCTGCTAAAAGACTTTTTTGTCTTTGTTGGAAACCTTCCATGTATTCTGCTCCAGTTTCAGCCACGGGATACTGTGGTTGACCCATTAATGCTTCATCTGGCTCTAAATACAGACCAGCCCTGTCTGCGGCCTGTTCATAAAGGTCTAAATTCTTACCGCTATATTTTATATCTTTTTGAACTGTTTCATAAACATCTCTTCGCATCGCTTTACCCGTTGTAGGATCTTTAATAGTCTTACCTCTTTTATCTTTTATTGGTTCAGTTCCAGTTTTTACATCATAAGTTCTAATATCAGGAGCTGTCGCAGGAGTATAACCTGCGCGAGTCCAAAGCTCTCTTTGCCCTAAGAATTTTTTAGCATCTGTTACTGATTGTGCTGCGGCATCCCAAGCTTTTGAAGGAGCATCCCAACCACGTTTTCCTGCGTCTAATAGAGTTTCAGAAACTGTATCGAAATACCCATCAGTACCAAACATCTTTTGTATTTTTTCAGAATTTCCAAAACCGGGAATTTTATTACTTATGTAACTATAGGTATCTTGAAGTGACCCTACAACTGCATCAGTAATAGAACCGAAAGCTTCTTTTGCTGCTGTGCCTACAGCATTGCCGGGAATTTTAGCAATCTTTGAAACACCCGTTATAACTTTATGAGCAAGCTCACCCCATGTTCCTGATGTGCTGAGTCCTGTCATAAATCCTTGTCCAAGAGTTTTTAAACCTGCGAACATAGCATTACTTATTCCTCCTGTAATAAACATCATGCCGACTTGTCCAAGAATACCAAACTTGTTCATAAATCTTCCGACTTTACCAAAGCCTTTCATAATTTGTTTACCTACCCATTTAACAGCTTTTCCAATTGCTTTAAAAGGTGCTTTTACAATATCCCAAACCATAATAGTCTCCTACTAATTAAATCCTAAAATAACTTCGAGTCTTCTACCTACAACATCTCTTGCATAACTATTCTTCTCAGTCATTAATTCTGTATTTCCATACATAGCAGATAATGCTTGCATTGCTCTTTCCTTTTTATTTTCAGCAGTCATTTGTGAAAAACCTGCCTGATCCCTCATTTGTTGCCAAAGAAAATCTTGTTCGGATTGTGTCATATTAAAAGACATTTGTGCAGACATTTTATTTGCTTCGTTTTGCGCTGCTGTATTAATTGTATTTGCCTGTCTTCTCCATTGTACATTAGCCTGTTCTACAGCTTGTGCATTTTGGGCGTTCCATTGGCTTGCTTTAAAATCTAATTCTTCCTCAAACATAGTAAGTTGTTGCTGTAGTTGATTGTTAAATTCTTGGGCTTTTAGATTATTTTGTACGTTAATAGCATTTGTTCGGTTTGTTTCTGTAGCATTAAATTGCTGCATTGCGTTTAATTGAGTAATATTGAATGTATCTATTTGTTGCCCAAGATTAGCCATAAACTGATTTATTTGATTCTCAGATGAAGCATTAAATTGTCTTGATGCGTTTTCAGCAGATTGATTTGAAAGTAATCGTTGTTGCATTAATTGTTGATCAAGTAATGTAGCTTGTTGTGTATTTGATAAATTACTCATATCCATCTGTAAAAAGTTTTGAGCATTTGTAATTGCAAGTTTTGTATTTTGATCAGCAGCAGCCATATCCATAGAAGCTAAAGCTGTAGCATTTTGCATCGCTGTTTGTTGACTTGCGTTAAAATCTGCCATTGTCATTGATTGCATAAATTTACTATTAGCCAAAGCATTTTGTTGTGCCGTAGTAAATTTAGTAAAATCAATATTAGCGTTCATTGACGCATTATTCATTGCTGTTTGTTGATCAACACTTAACTGAGCTACGCCCATTTCTTGTGCTAGTTTAGATTGTAATAAATTACTCTGCATCCTTGAATTTAAATTAGCTAATTCTGATTGTTGATTTGCCGAAAGATTTTCAGAACCTGCTTGATTTTGTGCTGTAAGATTTGCTAATCTCATTTGTTGGTCATTAGATAAATTAGCAATATCCATCTGTTGTTTAAAAGCAGCGTTCTTACCTAAGAAATCTGCTGCAATTTGTCGATCTTGTATTAAAGCTTGTTGCTCATTAGATAAGTTTTGAGCAGCTCTTTGCTGTAGTGCTTGAGCATTGCTTTGTGCTATAGGTAATGTACTTTGTATAATTGAATTAAAAAGCGCATCCCTACCTACTGAAGAAGCCGAAAGACCTCGTTCTGCTAATCGTTCTTCTACAGCAGCAACCGCAGGTCTAGCCCATACAGGAGTTTTTCCTTCTTCCATACCTGCAAGAAGTGATTCCATTTGAGAAGATACAAGAGCTTCTTTAGGTAACGAAGCAATTGCTCCTAAAGATTCTTGAGAAACCCCATCTATATTTGTTACAAGTTCTCCAACATCTTCTAAAATATTATCAGCAACTTCCTGAGATATTCCGTGTTCAGATACTAAACGCCCTGCTGCGGCTTGCTTGGCTTCTGGGCCTCGTAATATTCTGTTCTTTGAAGAACCAAAACCAAACTCATTTATAATTTGTGCTTCTTCTCCAGAGGGCGCTGGCATACCAAGTGTTGCTTCACGCTGTTGTTTTTCTGCTTCTGTTGTTTGTACTACATTCACCTGTTCTCCGACAACTCTCTGAACAAAAGCGTCTTGCCTAACTTGTAATTCTATATCCTGAGTTAAAGCAGCTTGTTCTTGAGCCGCATCACGTTCAGCAGCTACTCCACGTTCTGTTAATTCTGGGCCTTCTGCTTGAGCTTCTCGCGTTACCTGTCCTTGTGCTGCCTGAGTAGTTGCTAAATCTTGGGCTTTAACTACATCCATTCTACTAGCTTGTATAGGAGCTTGTTGCGGTGCTGTAGCTGGTGCTCCTCCTGCCGCAGTAATTTCTGTAGCCGTAACATTTTCTGGAGAAGCTATAGTGCCTCTATCTGCTATTTGGAGAGCCTCTTTAGATTCAATATCTGGATCTGTTAACCCCGCAGTTACAGAAATTGGAGATGCTTGTTGAGTACCTGATCTTATACCAAAGTTTGCTACATTAGGGTTAATAGTAACTGCACCACCATTAGCTTTTCCGTTTGAAGATGTAGTAGTAGGTATAGTAGTAGGTGTAGTAGTAGGTGTAGTAGTAGTAGTAGTAAATGTAGTAGCAGGGGCAGGAGCAGGAGTAGTAGTAGTAGTAGTAGCAGTAGTAGCAGGAGTAGTAGTAGTAGCAGGAGCAGGAGCAGGAGCAGGAGCAGGAGCAGGAGTAGTAGTAGCAGTAGAAGTAGGAGCAGGAGTAGAAATAGGTGTCGGGTTATCCATAGGATCATTTAAAGGAACAATAGTTCTCTGTGTTCCCCGAACCCCTATAGTATATTGTTCTCCTGTTCCTACATTTGTGTATATTTGTCCATCGTCATCGTATGTAAAATTTGCAGACTCACCCATCCTGTCAGGGATAGCCATTTCAAAAATATGCCCACCTGCCACAAACTTCTTACGGTCTACAAAACCACCCTTACGAAAATCTACTCTTTTCTTTAAAGCTCTTTTTCTAGACATTTGTTACCCCCACTAATATTGTTATTGCACAACTTAGCATCGTTGCAACAAGCAGCCATGCGAGTTTTTCCCATCGTCTTGCGTGAGTCTTAGTAGTTTCTTTTAACTCTCTTAGTTCCACAGCAGCTTCTCCCCATCTTGCAGCACACTCTTTTTCGTGTTCTGCAATTTTCTTGAGAGCCTCTATAGCAGCGCTTTCGTTATCCATTAGACAGGTTTGTTGTCAGCTAAATAGATATTTTTGTTAGCTCCACCAACAACTTTAGATGGATTTGGATTTTCTATATCATTTGCACCGCCACCAAGTTTCTGGGGATTTGTAAGGTAAATAGAAGTAGTAGCTACTTTAGATACAGGTGGTAAATAAATATCATTAACTCCACCAGATATTTTAGAAGGGCCTCCATTGGGTTGATTTAAATTACCTTGACTAGAAGGTTGCATACCGCTTTTAGGGTATGGGAATTTTTCTCCGTACATTTTTGGCATTTTATTTTCTCCTTCGTTTAAAAATTTTAATCAGCATCCGCTATCGTTATTGTTCCGGCATCAGCCAATCTTTTTATCACTGCATAATCGGCATTATCAGTTTTTAGTGGTACTGAATACTTGACACCATCAACCGTCATCTCAACTAAACAAGGTTCGCCTGTTTGCAAAAGATTGATATATTTAAACGTCCCTGTTTTTATTTTATTTTCGTTCATAGTTATAACTCCGCGTCTGCTGTATGTCCTGCATCAAAATTCGGATAGCCGCCTTGTGCATAACAGTCTATTCTATTTCTGGATACTCCCTGTGCAGTACTTGCACTATTTACTCCTGTGACTGTTGGGTCAGCCCTCATGGTTGTAGGAAACCAAACATTGGCATAGCCAGCAAAAGTATCTACTCGAGCGCCATAAATAGCATCTTCGCCCTTATAAAAATACCGTTGGCATCGAGCTAAGTTTTCTCCATAACTTTGATACTCGAAAGCACTTGCAGTATCTCCTAATTCCATCTGGACTCCCGTAAGATAAAAATCATTATTTGTATTATCTAAAACATTTACTTGGCTACTATGAACAGCATTAGCCGCCGTAAACGAAGCCCAAGATGTAGCAAAAGTTCCACTTGTCCAATTACTTCCTGACATTAACCAAAAATATATAGTTAAACCTTCTGTATTGTCATCAGGTATTACTCCAGACGTATCTCCTGCAAAGGTTACACTGTGGTATTCCCAAGTATCAGCCGAAGCAATAGTGTACGTTGAACCTATATGTCGGGTGTTACTTGTATCGTACAAATTAACTGTATGCACTCCTGTTTTTGGTGAGCGCACCCAAAATGACAATATCAAAGGACGGGCTTGTGCGTCACCTTTGTTTAAACCCTGTAAATCTAAGCCTTCTAATTTGTGTTCAATAATTAAATATTCATTAGCCTCCGCATTATCCGTTGTTGTACAATCAATTTTCATACTGTTTGCAAAACCATCTGGAGTTTCTGCATCTTGGGAAAGCGTAAATCGCCCTTCTAATTGTGATACTAGAATTTTCCATCTATCTTGCACAAAATATCCTGACGATGCTCCCAAACCCGAAGAGCTTGTAGCACGTTGAGCAATCGCCATATCACCGTTATAGATCATATTTCTACGGCCACCGATTTGCCCGTAGTTTGCACCGCTTCCACTGTCTGTACCGTTAATTGATTTAACGCCAGAAATGTCCATGCTGTTTAAAGTGATACCCTTGTCAGCATTATGTGTAATCGTAACGTCTTGATCGTCACCTAGCTTGATGATTGCACTATCGCTATCCAATAATAAATCATCGCCTATTGTTACGTCATCTGCTACAGTTAAATCTTGAGTTACCGTAATCAAGCCAGTAGACGCAATTGTTATTGCATCGGTATCCGAAGCACTTCCAATACTTGCTCCATCGGGAATTACTATTGAACCGGATGAACCATTTAAAGTTAATATTCCAACTGAGCTTAATGCCATTTTTTCAGCAGCAGCTTCTGATGCAGCAGTTTTAAAACTTAATTTTGTTGCATTATTTGATGCACTAAAATTGCCTTCTGATACTGCTTCAACACCAGCAGCAACTAAGACAGCATCTGTTCCTGCCCCTTCATCTGGCGCTTGAAAAAATATAGAGCCAAGAACATCGTTGGCTGCAATATCATTATCTCCTGCTTGAAAAGTGAGAGAAGGTTCTTTGCCATCTCCTGTACCAACGTGTTTAAGAATAAGCCCATCGTCAGCAGCATGAGTTAATGTAATTTCTTGATCATTACCAAAATAAATAATACCACCGTCAGCAAGATATAAATCAGACCATTCTGCTGAAGCTGTTCCTAAACTATCTCCGTCAGCAGATGAAGGATCAGCACCACTAGCAGCAGCCCAAGAGATGTCTGTTCCGTCAGAGGTAAGTACATAATTTGCAGAACCTACAGCTAATGCAGCAGGATCACCGCTAGAATCACCATATATAATTTTACCTCTAGCAAGTCCTGCCATTTTAGCAAGGGTTACTGCGTTGTCTTGTATATCTGCGGTGGCTACTGTATCGTCAGGAAGTACAGGAACTTGACTAAAAGTTACAACACCATTAGAGGCAATTGCGATTGCATCTGTGTCAGAAGCGCTTCCTATATTTCCTGCATTCGGAATAACAATGTTACCTCCAGTAGTCATTGTACCACCACCAGTATATGTTCCTGCGGCAGTTACGTTTGCTCCACTAAAAGTAAGCGCAGTCGTTGTTCCAGATTTTATAATAAGATTACCAGAAGTATTGGTTGCGCTACCAAAGGTTGTACCATCATCTTTAAAAAATATATCTGCGCCACCAGCATCAAGTACAATATCACCACTTGAATCAAGTGTAATATCTGTGCCATCGTTTGTAATAGTATCTAATGCAATGCTACCAATATTTGTAATATCTGCATCACTCATATCAAAACTGCCAGTAACATCTAAGTTACCGCCAATTGAAGCATTACCTGTGACTGTTAAATTATCAGCGACAGTAGTTTCAGAAGTAGTATGCCCTATTGTAACAGCAATACCACTTGTTTCAGTAGCTACTTTTAAAGCGCCTGTTGAGTTTGTTAAGTACGAATTACTTCCGTCATGATATAAAGTCATATCTTGACTATCGCCAATCTTAACGGGTGTCGAATCAGTTAGTAATAAAGAGTCTGCTGATTCATCCCAGAGTAAATAACTTCCTGAAGTTGCTCCAAAGAATTTAACATCCTTACCTGTGTCATCTACACCAACGGTTACTGTTCCATCAATTTGAACAGCTCCATCTATATCTACAGCATCTAAATTAGTCGTACCGTCAACATCTAAATCACCATTAAAATCTGCATTACCCGCAAGTGTTAAAGTAGATGCCATATCTACTGCGCCATCTATGTCTACAACATCTAAATTTGCAGTTCCATCAACATCTATATCTCCTGCAAGATCAATACCTGCTGCACCTGCTAAAACTAAATCATCGGTAGAAGCATCCCAGAGCATATAGGCACTTGCAGTAGCACCAAAAAACTTAACATCATAACCAGTATCGTCTACGCCCACTGTAACAGTAGCGTCAATCTGTACAGCTCCATCTATATCTACAGCGTCTAAATTAGTTGTTCCATCAATATCAGCATTACCACTAATATCTAATGTAGCTGCATCTAACTCTCCAGATATAGTAATATTTGTGCCGCCTGTAATAGCACCGTCCATTGCGACAGCACCATTGATATCTATTGTAGTTGCAGTTAATTCTATTTCAGTATCACTTACTAAATCTAAAACACCATCAGCACTTTGATGTATATAAGTTCCAGAGTCTCCAAATTGTAATTGATCAGTGCTTGAAAGTAATAATCCAGTATCAGCAACGTGCGTTAGTGTTACGTCTTGGTCATCGCCAAAATTTATAACTGCGCCATCTGCAAGAAAAAGATCACTAAATTCTAAAGAGCTTGTACCAAGCGCAGCTCCGTCTGAAGCGTCTGGTACAAATGCGGTTGTTGCGGTTATGGTAGAGCCTTGTATGGTTGTAAAAACACCCGTAGTAGCTGAACTTGCACCAATTGTAGCGCCATCTACTGTACCACCATTAATGTCGGCAGTATCTGCTACTAGTGCATCGGTAGTTACCGTACCATCAAAGTACGCATCTTTAAATTCTACTGAACTTGTTCCTAAGTCTATGTCGTTATCTGTTACAGGAACGATTACACCATCTTGAAATCTTACTTGTTCTACAGCACTTGACGAAACCTCAACAAAAACTCCCCAACGATTATTGGTACTGTCGGCTACAATTTTATTTAAAAAATCTTGGTCGCCTATCGTATGAATATTACCGCCTTCTGCGGTAGTTCCGTCATGTTGATGTCCCGTTGTTCCAGAAGAAGCGTAAGAAAATGCAGTTAAAAGTTGATTATATTCATTATTGAATAACGCTGCTGTAATTGTATCTCCATCTGAAAATGAACTTTGTCTTGTATATGTAGTTCCCATTCACTATCTCCTATTAACTGGTGTATAATCTATATACAAACCGTTTACAGCATACGATGGCTTTTTATCGTTTGAACGTATTCTAAAACTTGTTGTATATCCTGCACCTTGAATTGCTTGCCTTACTGTTGGATCTTTTGTTCCTCCGAATACTGCTGTATTAAATGTAGATGTTCCAAATACAGCAGGTAGTGGAATACTACTTAATGTATAGTCTGATGGTTGCGGAACATTGGTATCTTCGTAGTCATATCTAACTCGTAATACAGGCTCTACTGTACCTTCAGGACTCACAGAAAGTTTAACATAATTCATATGCTTTCGAGTTCCGTGATCCCCAAAATCAAAATTAGGAGTTTCGTATGTTGCTAAAATATTTGCTTCAGTGCCAGAATGATAAAAAGAATTTCCTGAATCATGCAAATAAACATAACCATCTGTATCCCCATGATATAATTTTTCTATACCATCTGAATTAAAACCAGAAGTTACTGCCCTTGCCTGAATACCTTTTGTTTCAGACCACTCAAAACCATTCTTTGTTATTGATCCTATAATTCCTTTAGAGCCACTCGAAGTTTCTGAAGTTGTTGTATAAAATAAACGGTACTGCGATTTTCGTCTTAAAACTACAGATGATATTTTATATGAATCCATTCCATCTGCAATATCGTTTACAATAGATTGAATCTGACGGCTCACTGATCCTAATTCTACGTCGCCAATACGAACTGTACTAGCAAGTGTTCTTACTCCATCAGGACTTAGGAATACTAAGTCACCACCAATTTCCTGAATACTATGATTTGCTAAACAACCTACATTTTGTGTTATAGGTGTAATAACAATTGTAGAACTATTATTAATATTTTCCAGTTTATAAATACTATTTTGACAAAATATAATTAAATCCTCACGAAACGATTTTAGACCAATTACTTTATCGTCGAGCGCTATAGAGCCGCTGCCTGTACTTGTAAAATCATCTATATCGTTTGTTCCACTGTAGTAAATTGTATTCGGAGTTGTAGAATCTCCTGCTACAACTAAGTGTTTATCGTGAATTACACAAGTCTTTGCAGTAGTGCTACTGGATATTGTAATCTCTTTTGCAAAATAAGTACGACCGCTTAACACACCCGAACCCGTCATTTTAAAATAAAAAGGTTTTGTACCCGCTGACTCGTCTGTTATAATTAATTCGCCGTAAGTAGAAGTTCCTTCGTATAATGCAAATGTACATTCTGTCTGATTTGTTCTTGTAAGCGTAGAACGACCCGTAAATGTCGAATAATTATCTCCACCTCCGGCTACTGAATCCCTGTTTATTTGTAGCCATGTTTCACCGTCTAGCGTAAAATAAATATTAGTTCCGGCACAAGCTACCAAACCATCTGCGTAAACAAAAAGACCAACAATATCATTTGTACTATTCGGTCTTGCTGCGTCATCGCCACCAAAAGGAGCAAAGCCGCTTATTCGTCTATAGCCTCCATCAGAGTCTACTTCAAAGTTTTCAAGAGCTGTAGCAATTCCGGGTGTTGCCAGCATTTCAAATTGATTTAAATTTGTATCTAATCCACCTTTACATGAAACACCATATGGCTGTGACTGTGCCATTACGAGAACCTTACACGATCATCTTTAAAATAATTAGGTGTTGGTTCTAGTAAATGTAATTTCATTGTTCTAAGGCCACGTTTATAATCTTCGAGTGCAAATGCCGAACCTTGTGCATTATCTTTAAACTGGTGCATATAATATCTTGCACGATTAATTAGCACTGGAACATATAAATCTGGAAAAACTATTTCGTCACCATGCGCAGATAGTTCTGTAGGTAAGTCATAAGCATAAAACCAAATACGATATACTTGATCTGGTATTGGCGATAATCCAAACTTACGATTATCTGGACTTTTTATAACTCTATCTGGAGTTCCTCCTACTGCTTGATCTGCATCATCTCTATTTTGAGCAAGTCTAAAATAATCTTTCCACTCTTCAATACTTGTAAAACGTAAATTACGAAGAGTATAAGGAGCGCTTTCGCCACTTACACCTACTGTTGTTAGTAGAAAGTTATCCCAATCTACATAGCCATAGTCTGTTGTTAAGCTACTAGATGCTGGCTTTAATTCGTACCAACGAGTATCTGCGGTAGTTTCAATATACGTATTACCGTACATAGGATCAGTAGCCCCAGATTCTCCTGTAGCTAAAAAAGGCCACTGTGGTTCTTCATTAACCATATCAAGATAAGCTCGATTTACAAGATCCTTAATATGAGTTTGAACTCCGACAGAAGATGAAAATGTAGAAGAAGTTAATTCAACTTCATTAAACTCCCGTAACAATTCATTCGTTAATTGAAGATACGTGGTTGCCATTAGTACCCAACAGTTTTCATACGTTGTTCAAAATTAAATTTTTCACCTTGTTTAAAACTGGAATTATCAAAATTTCCTTCGAGTTCAAAAATACTTTGATAATCTTTTTTTCCATCAGGAACTTTTTTTGCATCGGGTTCTTGTGATGTCAACATTTCGTCCATATTCATTATTAACATAATAATTACTCCTACGTAATTTTAATTTTAGTGGGTTGCTGTTCTTTTGGAATTTGAACTTCAAGTGAAACTGTTAAAAGTCCATCAGTAAATTCAGCATCTTCCACTACAACGTGTTCTGCAAGTGCAAAATCACGTACAAAAGATTTGCCACTTATACCTTTATGAAGATAAGAATCTTTTTCGTTAGCAGATTGTTTCTTACCTTGTATCGTTAGTTTAGTATCAGTTTTAGAATGTATGACTTCAATATCTTTTTTATTCCATCCTGCTAAAGCAACTTCAATTTTATATTTGTCGTCTGAAATTTTTACCAGATTAAATCTTGGGTATTCAACTTGATTATAACCATTTATAAAGTTTCTTTGTAAACGGTCAAAGCCTACTAAAAAATTACTAAAATCAGATAAAGCTAATGTATTCATAATATTTCTCCTATTTCCTTTCGGTAAATGTTTAGACCCTTTCGGAATCTTTTTGTGTATCTTTTTTGTTTTTACGAAAGATACGGTCGTAATTTTCATCGTACTTTTTTTTATTAAATCCTTGACGGTAACGACTTTCTTTACTTACGGTCGTCCCTGTGTGCATAACAAAAGGTTTTTCATTAGAACCAAGTTGTGCCATTATAAAATCTCCAAAAAAGGTTTGGGGGCAATTAAGCCCCCTCGCCTAAACTAAGTTAGTCAATTCCGTAGAACGCTGATACGAGAGCGCCGTCTCGCAAAACTTTAGAACCATAAACGTGAAGACCACGTACTATGTCACCAAAGCTATCAGGGTCACGAATGACTTCTGTACTGGTTATCGTCTGAGCAGTTGCAGTAGACGAAATATGTCCAGCAATACATTTACCAGCAGCGTTGGTGGTAGATGCGATATTGTTGGTTTTATACATATTAAATCCACGTAACTTACCAGAGCTAACTAGACCATTACGAATCGAGCCTTGACCAGCATTATAGTCTACTGACAGAAGTTTTGAGGAACTTTGAACAAGCACTTCATAAAACTCTGGATTCGCTAGAAACCAGCGTCCTTCTTCTGGTATATTTTGCTCATCAAGTAGACGAGCCATATGTGACAGAACGTCAATAGGATCATGCTCATTAGATCCAAAACCTATGTCCAAGTTACCAGTACCATCAAATGTACCAGAAGCAAGGTCAGTAGCGTTATCTGAACCTAATATATGGTTAGGACTTGAAGATGCAACGCCAGAAAACATGGTAGCAATTACACCTTCATCAAAAGCATCACGCAATGCGTAAGCTGCTGAAGAAGTTGCTACATCACGCCAGTTGACATGGGACATATTTGTTTCAATGTCATCGACAATGAACTTAAATGCGTTAGCCGTATCAACCGTCAGCGAAACTTCCGCGTCAGTTAGTTTGGTTGCGGTCACATCTTGACCTCTTTCATACTGATAAACAGTAATTGATGGCTCTTTAATAATCCTTACGGTATCACCAAAGTTACTTATTTCACCAGCATAGTCCGTATTTGTAATCGCTTCAGCTACAGAGGCTTTACGAAAAAAGTTTAGAACTTGCTTGGAATAAACTTTAGGTAAAAAGAAAGAATTATTTTGACCACTTACAGAGTTACCAAAGTTAGCATTGGTATCTGTACTTGGTTCAAATAGAGCGTCTGATTGGTTATAAGCCATATCTCTATCCTCCTAATTAAGTATTAACCTTTTACTACTCTGCCCTCTTGGATAGCTTGTTGTATTTCATTTTCATACTTATCAAACTTATCTAGGGACATCGCAGCGATTTCCCCTTCAGTCCAAATTTTAGGTTGTTGAGCATCTATGGAAGTTGTTTTAGTTGATACCATATCTGCTGCCGAACCCTTTGTTGATTTGGGCTGAGATTTAGTTTGAGCTTTGTAACCGTTTTCAGCTTTAAAAAGATCAATGGCTTTTGAAGCTAACTGAGCATTACTGGGATTGTTATAAATCCAATCCTTTATCTGCTCAGGCTGCACTTCAGCCCACGCATGAAATTCTTCAGAGTTCCTGAGATCAGGAAAATCTGGATGTCTAGTCATTAAATCAGTTTCAGCTTCTCGCCTGATGATTTCAGCTTCACGCGTTTGCATAGCTTGAAGTTGTTCCTGAAGTTGATTAACTTGTTCAGAACTTCTTAAATACGCGACTGATTCTACAGTATCATATAAATCAGGATAATCTTGTTTAAATTTTTCGAGTTCTTCTGGAGTTTTAGGTGCTTGATAACTAGACCCTGCACTTGCTAATAATTCCTGTTCTCGTTGCTTAAACTCATTTACCTTTTCATCATAATGACGCTTTAAGTCATCGTATCTTTTTTTGTAGTTAGTTCGTTTTTTGGGAGTTTTTTTATCTTCCTCTTCCTCATCAGGGGCCTCATTTGGGGTAGCCTGTTTCGGTCTTTCAAAAAACATTTGATCCGCAGTATCTACAGGAGGGCCATCTGGCTTATGCCAAGACTTGTTCATGTTATACGGATTACTTACTGATTCCTCCTCAATTTGGGTTACTTCACTCATAATATCTCTCCTACGGGGCTTGTCTCTGCAAGGTAGCCATACTAATTCTTTCTTTTGGCCTAAGAAAAATTTATGGGGCTTGGCCTGTCAAGGTAGCCGTAAATTAAAATTATCTAAGACTTGGAGTTTTATTAGCCCTGATGCTCATTAACTTTCGTATATCATCATCAGTGCCTCTATCTCCTTGTATTAGTTCGTCTTCGTCATCCTTGATTTCTCCACCAAGATAACGATTCTGTCGCATTAGACCGCCATCGTAAGCCTGTTCTGCTTCATCCATCATTGTTTGCAGGTTATCAGCTCCAATTTGGTCTGTTGCTTTTTTGGTTATCACAAACTCTCCATCTGACAATCGTGCAGGTATTGAGTCTGATAAACCAGTTCCGGGGCCTTCTACTTCTCCTGCCCCAGAAAACTCAGAAGCTGTTTCTACAACCTTGTCAAATATTATGCTTAGTTGTGGGTCAGCTTCTAAAGTGTTTATTAAATATTGTTGTTCTTCTTCGTTTAGAGATTCGTCTATTACGAACTCCATGTAGTTTGTTTCCATTTCAGCATCAGGTCTTTGGTCTGCTGCTTCGAGTTCCTCTGGCGTAGCGTTTGGATAAGTATCTACTGGTACTTCTTCTTCCATTAATTCTGGTGTAGCTTGCATGGCTTCCATTTCTGGAGGAACTGCCATTTCACCACCTGCTTGTTTTTGTACTCTTTCTGGCATTGGATCATAAGCTTCGTGAACTGCTTCATTAGTTTCGGGGTCAACAGGAAGCGCTCTATCAAGTTCTGGAATATATCTTAACTTTCGTCCTTGCTTATCTGTTTTAGGAACTATGTCTTGTTCTTTAAATTGAATAGAATGAATTTCTCCTTTCCACGGAAATTCGGAAGCTTCAGATTTAAAAGCTCTACTAAATGTCTCAACATAACTTGGGGTAATGTTTTTATCACTTTCTCCTGTTGCTGTACTCATTATTTCAGCTTTTGCTGCTTCGAGTTCTTCTTCTGTAGCAGTATCTGGGTCTATTCCAGAGTTTTCTAAGAATTGATCCAGTGCTAAAGCGCTTAATCCTAATGCTGCTAAAGTGCCTGTGGTTTTTATTCGTTCTAAATTTCTAGCTTTTCTCCACGCATCTGGCCCCATAAGATGCGTAATTTCACCAGTATTTCTAGGCATTTCTTCCATTAAAGATTCTCCAGAAGCAATTTTACGTTTCACTTCTTCTTTTGCCATTCTATCTTTTTCTGTTGCTCTTCTTATTACTCCACCAGAAGGAGTGCCGTCTGCTTTTTTTACATTTTTAAGATTCGCACCTGCTACGTCTAAAGCAGCTTCAACAACCTTTCCTACTTTCCCCCACTTTCCGGGCAATTCTTCTAATCCTCCTGCGGCAAATTCTTCACGTTCTAGCATAGAATTTTTATTACGATTGCGAGGCTTTCTAGATTTTCTTTTAGGTTTCTTCATAAGTTAGTTCTCTTTATCGTTTAGTGTCGCTGTAACATTATCCTTGAGCTGCTCTAGGAGTACCAGTGAACTCAGCTTCCCCTGACTGCGGAACAGCTCCAATTCCGATGTTGCCACCGCCAGTACCTGTTGCTCCAAGGTCTTGCGGTTGTGGAGGTATTCCTTGAGGACTGCCCATGCCTCCTTGTTGTTCACCAGTGGGAGGAGTTTCTGCGCCTGTGATTTGTCCATTTTGCATACCTATAATTTGTGCCATAATCGCTGCTTCTTCAGGATCATTAAGCAATTCATCGGGATTTAAATCTAAGCTATATGCTAACTCAGAAATAAGTTTATTCATTTTAACGAAAGGTGCTACAGCAGGATTTTGTACAGACTGTAAGAATGTTGTTAATCGTTGTGACCTTACTTCTTTTTGCATTAGGCTATTTGTACCTGTTGCTTTAATTTCCAAGTCTCCTTTTATACCTAAGCGTTTTTCAAGAAACTGCATATTCCATTGAAAATATGATTCTCCTAAAGGCTTTAATAAAAAATCATCCAAGTTTTTTATTACAGTCTTAATATTTAGAGAGGCTGCTCCAAGTAGCATTGACATACCAGAGGCAGTTCTTGTCATACTTTGCACACCTGTTTGCCCATGTGAGTAGCTTGGAATACCTGTTTGTTCATCTGCAAGCTGTCGAAACTTATCGAACATCATCATGTTTTCTGTGGATGTATTCGGAAATTTTAGTCCTACAATTGCCTGTCCTGCAACACCAGCTTGGCGTTTAAAGACTTTGCCGGGATAGATTTCCATACTTTGACCACCTACAAGCGCAGTCTCGTCTACATCGAATACCAGTGAGCCTGAAAGTGCTAAGTTGTCGATAGCCATCCTAGCGTGTCCGTTCATTATCTGTTGCGAGTCATCCATGTTTTCTGCGACACCAATGCCAAAGAAACTGTATGGATTCTTTTCGTAAGGAAATGCTTGATAGGGTACTCTAAAAGGCGTAAAAGGATTAATAACTGCCCTTAGTAATTGTCCGTTACATATCCACGCATTAATTTGTACTTCGTCTAAATCGTCTACTTCTTCTGGAATATCCATTCCGACTTCTCTGCCGTACTCTGCATCCATTACGCCCCAATACTCAAGGACTTCAAACTGACCTACACTATATTCGCCCTTTGATTCTTCATCTCTTAATTCATGTTCGTAATCTTCTTCGACATAATTAGGCCCCATCGTCAAACATTGTCGGATAGCATCCTTATCAAAGTAAGGCATCTTACCTAGACTGCGTAATTGTGTCCTGTTTAGTTTATGCCGATGAAATACAAACTCTGATTCGTCCATTGTTGTAGCGACAGGATCAGGGAAGAAATCCCAAATAGATACAAACTCAATCCGAGGAACACGTACATCCAAGGGTCGAAAAACTCGTTCGCCATCTTCATCCTCATTCCATCTATTAAGTGTTTTATTGAAGTTAAAAGGCCCCTTAATAATTCCTGTACCAAATAATGCACATTCAAAAAGGGCTGATCGTAGCTCACTAGAGCCATTAGATTCTTCAATTTGGTCATGTATTAACTTTTCCATCCTCCTTGCTGCTTTTTGAGCAGGACTTACCTCTAAGGCTTGTGGAATAGGACTTAACCCTTCTTGCATATTTAATTCTTTTTCAGGGCGTACTACTTCAAACTTGCCAGAGCCGTAAGTTGCTCCGGGTTTTAGTACGCGGCCATCCCCTTCATAGCCCACATCAAATGGGCTTTCTAGTTCCTCCGCAGTTTCTTCTTCGTTATTTTGTGGTGGAGAAGTTTCCAGAGAAGGATTAAAGTTGGCGTGTTCTTCAATCCCCTCTGGTACTTTCGTTTCGGATACTCCAATAGGAAATTTATTCCCACCAAAAATTACATCGACTAGCTGACCAAAAGCCGCTAAGACTTTTGTTTTTGTTACCTTAACAAATACTCTTGATTTTTCAGATTCTCGAAAACGAACGTGTTTACCATATAGTCCACGATAATTATGATAAGAACCTAACCATCTTCCTTCATCTTGATCTCTTGCGGCTTTCGCCATAATAAAGCGATCCAAAAGTAAACTAACAAGATTATTACGGAGACTTTCTTCGAGATTAAGTTTTTTACCGTGTTCGTTTTCAACATCTTCAAAATAAATTTCATTGGATGTTAAAGTATTTTCATTAATTTCTTCAGCCATTAATTACACCAATTATGCGTTAAAAACAACTCCGTCAGTTGGTAAAACACCTAAATGCAGAAACTGAACTAAGTAAGTTACGGTTGTTGCAGCAGTTCCTAAGTTATTAGCTAAAGGTGTTATGCGAGCGTGTAGTGTTCGAGCAGACGCAGAGTATAAAGTAGCTGCAATTACAATAGCTTCTGAAGTTGCTGGCCCACCTACGACACCTGCTGTTACTCCCGTACCTACAAAGGCATTAGCAGCATGACCGTGAGAGTTTTGAATGATATACAAAGGTGCATTTGCAGTCCATGTTACTGCGCTACCACCGTCATCTAAAATTGCTTTTTGGTCAATAAGCTGACCGCCACCTGCGGAAGTTCCTAGATCAAAGTCTACGTCATCGCCTGAAGCTCCTGCGGTAACAATATTACCTGCTGGAATAGCAATCAGATTACGAATAATCGTATCTGCTGGTTGTGTAAAACTAACATCAGTATTTGTATCTGCGGTTACCGCAATCGTTCCTGTTGTTACTGAAGTCCACGAATAAGGCATATTATCTGCAAGCAAGCGTACATCGCCTGTTCTTGCAGAGTTTCTACCTGTATCTCTAATATCTACTACTGGATTCGCCATAATATTTTCTCCTATTTAGTATCCGAATGTTGTATCTGAAGGCGTATAAGCCTGTTGCAAATGTAAATGTCTAATCTGACTGTATGGGTCAGAAACCCTAGGTCGAGACATAATTAAATAACGTAACGCATCATAAGCATGATCAGGTGCGTGTGTATCGACATCTTCAGGATTATTCTTATCCAGAGGAAGACCTTGAAGTTCGCGTATCAGATTAGGGCAAGTATTAAATATTTGTAATCGTGGCCTACTGCCTTGCTTTACTCTAAGATATTCGTGAATCTGAATCTTTCCTTGGATTCGATTCTTATCAGCTCTACGGAGTTTATGACCTGCACGTTGTAAGGTTTCCCCTACAGTTGGCCCCGTAGTACCTGTTCGCGCCCAAGCCGAAGTATCTAATACGCCTTGAACACTATAAGGGTCTTGAACTTCCATTTGCGTTATCATTTGTGCTAAGTCAACACCCGTTAAATTTTTTCGGTATAACTCCCTGTATATAAGAAGCGTACCATCTGTCGGATCAACTGAACCCCAGATACAAGCACTTTCTGAGGCATAACCATAGTCAATTCCTTTTAATCGTTCCCATCCTAAAGGTATATCAAAAGGTGTAATAACATGGACATTTAAGTCAAACTCTGTAAAGGCTGCACCTTCTGTAATATCCCAATTACCTTCCAAGAGTTGTTTTCTTTGAACATCTGGTAAGGCTTCCAGCATTTGCTGATAACGTCCGTCTTTTGATAAGTACGGATTATCTTCAAGTCTCGCTGGAATAAACTTTCGAGTTAAGCCATCAGCTCCCTCGAAAGAGTCGTTGGGTGGTGCAGGGCTGAGATACCGCTTCTTTACCCAATGTGCGCCTACACCGCCGGGGTTGGCTGTACAACGAAGATATGGTGTGATCTCTGAGTCCGTTGTACGCAACCGTGATGCTAAGTAGTTCCAAGCAAACTCTGTTGGCAGATGAGTAATTTCATCAAATCCTATCCATGAGTAGGCTTGTCCTTGATAGCGGTAAACATCGGCATCGCGTTCTAGAAAGCCGAACTCTACTTTAGCACCACTTGGAAAATTCCAAAGTTTTTCTACCTCTCGAAACTTACAACCCGGAAATGCCTGTGGATATAGTTCACGGGATTTATCTATAAGTTCCCTTAATTCGGGCATAGAACGTCTTAGTATTAAAGCTCTGTGTGCAGATCTGTAAGCATACCGTAAAGGATCTACTAACATCGCGTAAGACTTTCCGCCTCCTGCTGCCCCACCATAAAGTACATCTATTTCTGGTGCAGCTAGAAAATCTGTTTGTGGCCCATCGTTAGGCTTAAATAAAATGTTATTATTAACTTCCTCCTTTACTTTGGGAGGAACATTATCAATAACATCTGTTGTTGTAACTCGGTTAGTTTTTTCAGAGTCAAGTTTATTTAAAAGTTCTTTAGAATTTTTTAGTGCGTTTTTTTGGTTTCGCAGTTTTGATTCGACAGCTTCCACCCTTTTTCGCTTATTTCTAATAGAACGCTTGGCTGACATACGAGCTTTTGTCGTTGAGCTGTAGTTGTATCCTCTACCTTTTGAACCTTTTGCCCTACCAGACTTTTTACGAGGCGTTCCATCCTTTTTAAGTATAAAACATCCTGAAGCATCTGTAGCATATTTCTCTGGAAACATTTCCCAATCATGTGCTGACTCCTTCGGATTTGTTGTATCGTTCTCTGATGACATTCTTTAATCCTTGATGACTAATGGTTCGCCCTGTCTTGTAGGTAATCCATGCCGCCCCATCTCGAAGTGATATGGATTTATCAGCCAACAATAATTGAATCTTATCCAGTGCTTCCAGTTCCTCTGGAACTTCTTCGAGTTCTTTTGAGCCTTCTGTACTTGGTTTATATCCAAAAGGAGTTTTACCGAGCTTCGGCCTCAATGATTATCTCCTCTTTTGCTGGTAATATAAACACTCCCCCTGATACTTCATGCTTAATATCGAGTGTATCTTTCTTTCCTAAGCCTACACGGTCTAGAATAGTTTGAGCTGCTTGTACTCTCATGCTGGCTTGTGGTATTGGTTCGTTAGATTCCATTACATCAACGAGCTTTTGAGCTGCTTGCGGCGCAGACTGAGCAAGAATGGTTGAAGCCATGTCTATAATTTCTAATTTTAGTGCTTTCACTACTTGCCAGTGACTAGAATAACCTGCAAGCTCCGCAGACTTTTTAGGATCACCCCCTGTTACTATTAAGTTATCAAGGAAACTCTGCTGTTTAGTTGTTAATTGTTTGTTATTCTTATTCATGTTGTTTATTATAGGGCTGGATTTTGGATCTGTCAAGTAGTTTGTGAAAAAAAAGCTTGACAAATGTAAAATACGACCCTATAATGTGGGGTAACACCACCGAGGCTTAAACATATATGTAGTATAACTCTAGAACCCCGATCAAAACTATGGAAACATCACACGACTTAAAAGTAAAACCACATATACGCAATGATTATAATGCTTCTTTTAATGATAAAAAAGAAATAGCAGGTATTCGTGGCTTTGCTGATGAAATGAAACCCCAAAGAGTAGCTGGAATCCGTGGTTACTCTGAAACCCCGACCAAAACTCCTCTCGTTGCAAGCACTTCAAAACTTCTGGAGTCCCACCCTACACTCTTACCACAATCCCATACCAAAGGTATCCAAGCCTACGAAGATATTCTGCGTATTTCCTAGTTTTTAGAAATCCCCGGAGTCCCGGTTAAACTACTTGACATTTCAAAACTTCCTAAAATGTACGTGATTTAGTATATATAGGGGATAGGGGTGGGGTGGCTCTGGCGTACCATTAGAATATAATTAAAAAACTCTAAAACATTCAGCAACCTTTTGATTTAATTAGAAAAACTCCAGAATATTCTAGAGTTTTTTAATATATATGCTCAAATTGACAGAATTTTCTTGAAATTTTAGAGTCAAAAGCTACCAATTTAAACTCCAAAAACTCTATAGATTTCAACGATTTAAAAATTTATTTGACATCCGAAAAACCTTTCGATTATCATTACCTCGGTCGAAAGACCAGCCGAAAATGGCTAAATATTAAATAAACTATTGATAATTAAGGAAAAAGAACTATGTCAAATGTTAAAAAAGTAAAGCTAGGCGAATATGAAGTAATTGCAGACAAAAAGGCTAATCCATACGCGATATTATCGGTTGCAGGTATACTGCTCCCAATGCTTTGCAAGGAATTAAAAATTGCTGTTAAATCAGTAACTAAAACGTCAAAACGCGGTAATGAGTATTCAATGACAGTCGCTAAAACCAAGGCGAACGTCAGTCGAGTTAATGCTTTGCGGAATAGAATTCAATGGTCAATCGTTGCGGAATATTCAGAAATAAACAAGGCAAAGGGTATTGTGGACGATGAAGGCAAAGGTTACGTTATCAATGACGATTTATTCAAATTAGGCAAAGTGAAAGCTATTCCAGCTAGTTTGCGTAGTCGAATAGACACAGAATTTGACGCTAAAAAAGTAACCGCTAAGGCTACCAAAAAGACCGCTAGCAAAGCGCAAAAAGTAGAAGTAGCAGTAACTAGCGACGGCGAAAAGTTTACAATGTCTGAAGTAAAAGAAATGGCTACTTTGAAAGGTGTTTCTGTTGCGACCTATGTTAAGTTTTTAAAACTTGAAGGTCACACTGTAGTAGCCTAGTTAAACTCAAAAATTCTAAAATCTTATAGGGACTCTTTGGAGTCCCTTTTTTTTGCTCGCATTTTCTAAAATAGCTCTTCTAAGCAATTCTTAATTCTTACCCTACCCTACCCTACCAGTCCATCCCGTAGCGTCGCACTACGAGCCTATTTCGTGTCTTCTCGTTGATTCCTAGTAGCTACTCGAAGCTACTCGAAGCTACTCGAAGCTACTCCAAGCTACTCCAAGCTACTCGAAGCTACTCCAAGCTACTCGAAGCTACTTTGAGTTTTTAATATATAAAATAAAAATAAATATTTTATTCTCAAAAAATTATTGAAAATTTTAGCGCATTAAATAATGCCAAGCTATTATATATTTAACTCAGATGAAATGATGGTGCAAAAAAACAGCATTAAATAATGCCGGGTTTTTATATATTTAATTCGGATGAAATGATGGTGCAAAAAATTATCATTAAATAATGCCGGGTTATTAAAAAAATTCTTAGTATGAAATAAGGGTGCAAAGTTTTTAGCATTAACAATAAGAATATAGGTACGTTATGACTTGACAAACATTTGATAGGTCTGTAGACTGTTTCCTCTCGCTGAAACAACCACGGAAATAAGGTTAAATAACATGGCAAAAAGAATTATAGATTTATTTGGCAGGGCTACCTATCCTAAGACCAAGCCTAAAATAGTTTCAGATACTGTTGAAATTATTAAAGGTAGTATGGTAGAGTCTGAGGACGGACAGCTAGTTTGGATTCAACCTGCCAGAAAGTATAGACGCATTGAATATAATAATGGTAACGTAATAGAGGAGTATATAACATGAACCCTGAAGAACTATTAGAATTTATCGAGGACAATGTAACTGAGATTGACATGGATTTTGAAGACATTACAAGGAGGTACTAAGTAATGAAGTTAGCTGACGAACGAATGGGTAATGAATTTTGGGAGTGGTTTAACGACTGCCCCGTAATTTATCATCGATTGAAAGTAAATTCTGAAACAATTCATTACTCGTTTGAATCCCCAGACGACGAGAGTCAACAGGAGTTATTTAAAAATGAATGATAAAGAAAAAATTGAAGCTCTTGAAGAAGAAATTAACACACTACGAAAGCGAATAACAAAACTTTCAGCGAACGGCATCCGAAACATGGACGCAAGGCTTGAAAATATAGAAAATAAACTTGATAAAATTGAAGATTGTTTTAGATATTTATTTAATAATGAGAAAGTAAATAAAAACACTAGAGATTTTAAAGACATTACAAGGAGGTATTGAGTAATGCAATTTAACGAGGAACAATTGATTGAAGTACAAAAAGCGTGGGAAAGAATTTATAATACATATGAACCAATAGAACTTAATCATCTTGCTGAAGAAAAAGATTCAGAAATTACTGAGTGTAACTTTAAACATATTTGGTTTGACTTTGGTCTTATAAATCTTTACTTCGAAAGCAAGAAACCTATACAGTTAAAGTTATTTTAAATACATACACGCTATGACTTGACAGCGTTTAGAAAAAGCTGTAGACTGCTCCCCATCGTTTAACAAGCCATCATTTATGAGGTATTAAATATGAAGGCATCAATTATAAATCAACCGATAAGCAATTACGCAGAACTTAAACGACAGCGACAAGCTGTTAATATAAATTTCGGTGCATTATTAGGTGACGAAAATAGTAATCCAAAGATTAAAAAGAATCAGAAGCAAGGCGTACTCAGTAAGGGTATGAACTTTGCACCGTCCAATAGTGCAGGTGAATACTATGGCAAGCCTTGGAATGTTTGTCCTAGTGCGTCACCAGCTTGCATTGATGCTTGCTTACATACCGCAGGTAATCCTGCATACATGGAAGGCAAAGAACGAGCAAGGTTAGAGCGTACTAAAATGTTTTTTACTGAGCGTGATTTGTTCTGTGCTACTTTAGTAAACGAAATACGCAAGACAAAACGCAAAGCTGATACACTTGGTATGCAATGCGGTATTAGATTAAACGCTACGTCCGATATTCGTTGGGAGTCATTAAGAATTGACGGGCAAACTTTAATGGAAATGTTTCCTGATATAGAGTTTTATGACTATACAGCCGAGCCTAATCGCAAGACACCTAGTAATTTACATTTAACTTTTTCATTAAAAGAAAATAATCTACATCTTGCATTAAATGAATTAAAATCTGGGCGTAATGTAGCAGTAGTGTTTGATACGCCAAAAGGCAAACCGCTACCTGAAACATGGAAAGGTTTTGAAGTTATTGACGGTGATGTACATGACTTCAGACCATTAGACCCTGAAGGTATAGTTGTAGGATTACGTGCTAAAGGTGATGCAATAGGGGATACTACTGGTTTTGTTCAAAAAGTTTGGGAGGTATAAAATGTTTAGAATTACAACAGTAGCAAAAGAGTATGGGGAAGACGAGGGTCTTGGTATCTTAGTATACTTTAAAGACGCTTGCCTTGATGTTAGTATCAGAGAGCAGTCGCGTTGGTACATTGGTTATGAAACACTTAATGAGCTTGGCTCAGGTTTTATAGTTAAGTTAGGTAAGTTTTGTATAGAATATACGGGAGGTCTTGAGTAATGGAAATAACATATACAAAAATAGAAAAAATAATAAATAAAGTAGATGCTTTAGGGTGGGACTATCAACGTATGTCATCAAGTGGTCAAGAGACTTATAAAGAATTATGTTTATTAGTAGGTTTAGAATTTGATTCAGAGGAGTAACATGAAAAAACAAATAGGGAGTCCAGAAGTATTGCGGAAATCTCACGCACATAAAAGCTCTAAAGATTATTCAAGAGCTAAAGATAAAAAAGATTTAAAAGATACTTTAAAAACTCTAAAGAACTCTTTGAAATATAAAGAAAATAAATGATTATATCTTTAAAAACTTTAAAAGATTTTAGAATACTAGCATATTTTAAAGGCTTTGTCAATAAAGATTATAATAAAATAAACACGCGGTATGGCTTGACAAAAAATTATGGTGGTGCTATACTGTTTGGGTCGGTGCAAGAAACCGACAAGTTAAAATAAACTTTAATATAAGGAACACATTATGCAAACGATGTACAAAAATTACGAACACATTCAAGCACTTAGGGATAGTGGTTTGGGTGACGCTGACTTTGAAGTTGCGAAAGCTACTGTAATGTATAAAGCTGATTCTAAATTTAATTTTAACGGTACGAAAACTTTCGATGCTAAAGATGTTTACTATCGTAAAGACAATGGTGAACCTATTGCAATACATGGCAAGCGTTATAAGCCCGTACAATATAGTACAATGATTAATAAAACCCGTGATATGCTAGAACGTTCGAGCCTTGATTGCTCAGGTATTAAAGAATCTATACAGGTATCTCCGAATGGCGGTATGTGCTTATCAGAATATACATTACCTGCTACTTGCTTTACAACTCCTGACGGCGACGGAGGTAGTGCAAAGATAATGGCGTTGTCTAGTTTTAATGGTGTCTGGAGTTTCATTATGTCATTAGGCTTTGAACAGTGGGCTTGCCTTAACTCGCAGATTATGATAAATAATCCTGCAAGTATTTATAAATCACGACACACTAACAAGCTCAATGTAGATGCAGGTATTCGTATGTTAGGTAAAACCGCAGACATACTTGAAAATGAAATTGAGTTATGGCATACTATGTATCATACCTCGGTAGGTAGACATGACGTAGCGAAAGCGTTTGCGAACACAGCAAATTACACTGGTGATTTGAATGAATTATTAAAGGATATTGCAGACTACGACAAGCCCGTCAACATTAAGAATAAAACCTTGACATACCTATATGATGTATATAATAATACTTACAAGTCTCGAATGGGTAAGAACCAGTGGGCTGTATACAATGCGATTACAGATTGGGCTACTCACGCACCGTCCAAGTCTAAGAATGTTATTGCATTAGGACAACGCAGAACTGGACAAGCTACGACTGCGATTCAAGAATGGTTGCAGTTGGAGGTCGCTTAGATTTTAGAATAGTAAAGTAATCCTCGTATGAGCTAGGGCATCTCATAAAACTGCCCTTACTTTTAACGATAAAGGAATTTTTAAAATGGATTATATAATTTTATACAGACTTGGAAACGGAAAGGATTTAAACTGGTTAACAATTAAAGACACAGAGCCTTACAATGGAGGACACCGTAGCGAAGATGATGCAATCGATAGAGCACTCGAAAAATTACATCCTGATTTAATAGGGGAAGGGTTTGTAGTTGAAACAATTATTCAGGTTGATTATAATAAGCGAGTCATAACCGATGAAGGCACTGGCTTTACAGGTCAGATAGGTGAGTAACTGGTTAATAATTTTAATAGGATTAGCTTACGGATTTACAGCAATTGAACAATTACTCCAAGGTAATATTCAATTAGCTACTATTTTTGGAGGCTACACAATAAGTAATATAGGATTATATTATTTAACTTGATTTTAAACATACATATGGAATGGTAAAATGAAAAGAGTATTAAGTTTATTTGACGGCGTAAGTTGTACACGACAGGCATTTGATAATCTAGGCATACCCGTAAAATATTTTGCTAGTGAGGTAGACCCTAAAGCTATTGAAATAACAAAAGCAAATTATTTTGATGTGACTCAGGTTGGAGATGTAAAAAATGTTAATGGATACAGTAGTGTGTACTCACATCATGGTATAGATTTACTTATAGGTGGCTCACCATGTCAGGATTTATCATTTGCAGGACATCAAGAAGGACTTAAGGAAGGCACACGTTCAAGTTTATTTTTTGAATATGTACGTATACTGCGAGAGATTCAAGCACACAGTCCTGATGTAGTTTTTATACTTGAAAACGTCAAGATGTCTAAAAAGAATCAAGCTATAATAACTCAAGAACTTGGCGTAGAACCTGTGGAAATTAACGCTAGTTTAGTATCGGCTCAGAATAGACGCAGGTTGTTCTGGTGCAATAGACCTATTCGACAACCTCAAGATTTAGGTATAGTTTTAAATAATATACTTGAAGACGGCTTTGTGTCTGACAGAAATAAATCTTTTTGTATTGATGCAAACTATTGGAAGGGAGGTAATCTCAAAAGTTATTTTGAAAAACACCGCAGACAATTAGTGTTCGATAAAGTATTATGCGGGGCATTTCGTGGACGATATAATTCTGATGGTAGCACTTCACAACAATTAGAATTACGGTTTGATAATAAAACTAATAGTTTAACTACAGTACAAAAAGATAATGTAGCTGTATCACCTGAAGAATTAAAATGGCGTAAACTAACTGTCAAAGAATGTGAAAGATTGCAAGGTATGAAAGATGATTATACAAAGTTTGATAGCACTGGTAAAGTAATAGCTAATACTCACAGGTACAAAGCGATTGGTAATGCGTTTAATGTACCAGTAATACAACATATATTATCGGAGGTTTTACAATGAAACGTATTCATATTCATCAAGGTAAGATACGCAGTAATAAAAAGCATGGTACGAATGACCCTGCAATTACTGTTAAGACTTACAAAGCAAACACACAGACAGTTGTAGTTTCTAATGAATATGCACATGAGGTAGAGATACTAGGTGCAAGTAAGATTATATACAGACCTGACAAACCGCTACCATGTGGTGCTAGGGTATGGATTGAAACAGATGCAGAGGTAGTATACTTATGAATCGTAGTAAAAATTTTTGGATTATGAATAGTGATGCAGTATGTAAGTATGACGGTGAGCTTATGAATTCAACGCACTCAAGCCGACAAGTATTACCTGTCGCTAGTTACTGGCATAGTAATGGTAGGTACGAGTACCATTCGAGTGAGCTTGCGAAGTTAATACCTGCTTCTGGTAGGGTTAAAAACCCTCGTAAGAACAGGCACTTAGAGCATTACAGAGTAGTGTGTAATGCCTACTACGACCTGTATAATAATGGTGGATGGAATCGTCCGTCACAGATTTACCAGTATGCAGGTAAACGAAACGTAAATGAAAGGTATGTTTACGTAGCCCTTGAAATTTATTTAGATTATGTTATACTCACAGCATATGCAGAACAATTTGGATTAGACATGGAGGTACAAAATGTTGCTTAAACTTGCGAGGTTATTATCGGATTTAAACTGGTGGTTCTCAATGCTACCTTTACGATATAGTTTTTTTAGACTAAGAATAACTATGAAAATTATAGACTACAAAACTACGAGGAGGTTAAAGAAATGTCGAAGCTCTTAAATAAATTTATAACAAGAGAACATCTACCGCTTAAAAAGTTTAAGCATGATGTTATAGAAATACTATTCGATGACAGCGAATTAAGTACAGCACATCGCGTACTTGATGGGGAGCAGTGCATCGACTTGACTGATGAAGAAATATTTGCTAAGTTAAGAATACTCAAACGCACCTATGAAGATGTGCTTAAAGGTAAAAAAGTTGAAGGTAAGAAAGACATGACACATTGGGCGTTACAGAATATATCGTAGGAGATAGTACAATGAGTAATTTATTTATAGATTGGGCAGTTGACCAAGCTATTGACAGGGCTATGGCAAAAGCCGAAGACTTAAAAGCACAAAATAAAATTTTAAATGATGATGAGATTGATACTCTTACATCTGAAGAATTTGATAAAATTATGGAGGAAAATAATGGAGCTTCCTGAAGACGTAAAAAATCTTAAAGATTTAAATAAACATATAGAATACATAGCCGAGGATATGTGGGCTAGAATATTCGGTCTAAGTCTTGGTGTTCAGTGTCCAAACGAAAGAGCCAAAGAATTATTTATAAATTTTGTAAGTAAAAAATATAAAGAAGATATGAAAGATTTTGATCATGTATATTTAGATGATACATATTGTTATAGTATGATTACAGAATTTATAAATTACTTGGTAGACAGGGGTTGACAAAGGCTTCCTGTTGTGCTACAATAACCGCATCTTTTTCAACCAAAACATAGGAGAAACTAAATATGGTTTATGAAGGTACTGCAATGTGGGCGAGTATTACTACACCCAACACACGCTTTGAGCCTAAGTATTCTATTGACTTAGTAGTCGATAATGATACTGCACAGTCCTTGAAAAAGGAAGGCTTTAATGTGAAGTTTGATAAGGAAGAAGGCCCAACGATTACGATTAAACGTAATGTCAATGGCCCGAATGGTATGATACGCAAAGCCCCTAAACTTCTTGATGGTAGTAAAAATGAAATGGATTGCCTTGTAGGTAATGGCTCGAAGGTTAGGGTGCAAGCTAGGTCTTGGGAAATGAACCGCAATGGTCAACAATTCAAAGGTCTTGAACTCCAAGCCGTTCAAGTGCTTGAGCTAGTGCAATACAGTTCAGGTGATGGGGATGAGTTTGATGCTATTGAAACTGAGGTAGAGGTTGATGAGTTATGAGTGTGACGTATAAATATGATGATAAAGTATACGACCCAAATAACTTTAAAGACGAAGGTAAGTCATATTTTAATCAGGTTGTACAACTTCAAGCTGAAATAGAAACGCTACATAAAAAAATAGCAGTTCTTCAAGCAGCTTCGATTACTTTTAATCAACGTATTCGAGAACAACTTACGGATGAAATGTTGGTGGATGAATCCGTAGAAGGAGGTATACTTTAAAATAAAGTTGACCTTTGGGGTATGTCATTAAACTGCCCCATAATTTTAATTACAGGAGGTATCAATGGCTTTTGTTAAATACCATCAGCCTTGTCCACTATGTAGTTCTAGCGATGCTTGCAGTCTCAACGAAGATGGGAGTGCATATTGTTTTAGCTGCGATAAACGAATAAATAACTACGAACAATTAACAGGAGGTAATGTTAAAGAAATAAAAATACAAAGAATGAATAGCGTTAATGAAATCGAAGGGAGTTTTCTAGCTCTTAATGACAGGGGAATATCCCTAGCTACTGCAAAGAAATATAATGTAAAATCTATCGCCAATAGAGAAGGCAAAATCATACGACATTTTTATCCTTATTGCGTAGCATCAGAAATAACTTCATATAAAGTTCGAGAGGACGGAAAGCATTTTACTTGGCGAGGAAACTCACAAGGCACTGGTCTATTCGGACAATCTTTATTTAAAGACTCAGGAAAATTTATAACACTTGTCGAAGGTGAATGTGATGCTATGTCTGCTTACGAGATGTTAGGTTCTAAATGGCCTGTTGTAAGCGTTAAGTCTGGTGCATCAGGAGCAGTTCGAGATGTTAAGAATTCAATTGAGTTTCTTGAAAAGTTTGACTGCGTAGTTATTAATTTTGATAACGACAAAGCAGGACTCGAAGCCTCCAAGAAAGTTGCAAGACTTTTAACTCCGGGTAAAGCTAAAATACTTACATTACCTGATGACTTTAAAGATGCTAACGATATGCTTAAGGCTGGCCGTAGTAAATCTTATATTGAAACATGGTGGAGTGCTAAACTTTACACACCGTCGGGCGTTTTAAATATTTCTGAAAAGAAAACACAATTCCACAATCGGGAACAACGCGATAGCGTTCCATATCCTTGGAGCGGTTTAAATAAAAAACTATATGGTCTACGAAGAGGAGAGTTAGTAACGCTAACAGGTGGTACAGGTCTTGGTAAATCTTCTATTACAAGAGAATTGGAACACTGGCTTATTACTAATACCGAAGATAACGTAGGAATCATAGCACTTGAAGAAGATTGGAGGCGTACTGTGGACGGTATACTTTCGATTGAAGCTAATGCTCGATTATATATAGACCAAGTTAGAGAAGAATATACTAAAGAACAATTAAATAAATTTTTTGATAATATATATTCTGGTAAGAACAAAGATCGTGTATGGATTCACAGTCACTTTGGTATTACTGACATTGATGAGATATTTAGTAAGCTTAGGTTTTTAATTATTGGTTGCTCATGTAAGTGGGTAGTCATAGATCATTTACATATGCTAGTTAGTGCGATGTCTGATGGCGATGAACGCCGGGCAATAGATAATATTATGACTAGACTTAGAAGTATTGTCGAGGAAACTGGAGTTGGACTTATGTTAGTTAGTCATCTCAGAAGAGTAGATAGTAATCGTGGACATGAGAATGGAATCTCAGTAAGTTTGTCACACTTGCGAGGGTCACAAAGTATCGCACAGTTATCTGATTGTGTTATAGCATTAGAACGTGACCAACAATCTGATGACCCAGACGAGGCTAACACAACACACATGAGAGTGTTAAAGTCTAGGTACACTGGTGATGTAGGCATGGCAACGCACTTGCTTTATGACCGCGAAACTGGTAGACTTGCTGAAACATTTCCACAAGATGAAACGGAGATTGAACTATGAATTCTTTAGTGTTTGATATTGAAACTGATGGACTTGATCCGACTAAAATATTTTGTATATCAACAATAAATGTAGATACACAGGAGCAATCAAACTTTGATATTAATAATATTAGTAATGGTATCTACCATCTACAGCAAGCAGATAAATTAATTGGGCATAATATTATTGGGTTTGATATACCTGCAATTAAAAATTTATATCGTGTAAATCTTTCCGATAAAAAAATAATTGATACCTTGGTCTTATCAAGATTGTTTAATCCAGTTAGAGGCGCTCATAGTTTAGAAGCATGGGGATACAAGCTAGGGTTTCCAAAAATAGACTTTAATGAGTACGATAAATATTCGGAAGAGATGATGGACTATTGCGCCCACGATGTTCAATTAAATTTTAAAGTTTATGAAGAATTAAAACGCGAGAGCAAAGGCTTTACTTCAGAAAGTGTAAATCTTGAGCGAGATATATATAAAATAATTACTGACCAACGAGAACATGGCTTTATGTTTGATGTGTATCTTGCAAATAAATTACTTTCAGAGTTTGAAAATGAAATTAAACTTACTGAGAAGGAGGTACATAAAACTTTTAAACCTAGAATTGACAGGCGAGTTATCTACCCACAGCACACTAAGGACGGGGTGTTACGTAAGATGGGACTTGATACTAAAGGTAAACAAGTTCGATTAACTGATGACGAGTATGATATATTTAATAAAAGTCAATCCAATACAGTTGTTCGAGAATCAGAAAAACCTTTTAAGCTAGGATCAAGACAGCAGATAGGTGACTACTTACAACAATTCGGTTGGAAGCCGAAAGAGTTTACGCCCACAGGACAACCAAAGGTTGATGAAAAAATATTAAATAAAGTTAAAGAAATACCAGAAGCTGCATTAATAGCAAAGTATTTAATGCTACAAAAACGTATCGCACAAGTATCTTCTTGGACTGATTTTATGAAACATGAACCCAACTCTAATGGGCTTTGGGCGAGAGTACATGGCTCTGTTATTACCAACGGTACTATCACAGGGCGTATGTCTCACCGCGATCCTAATATGGCTCAAGTTCCTAGCTTGGCATCACCCTACGGTAAAGAGTGTAGGTCTTGTTGGACAGTTCCTAGAGGACATAAACTGGTAGGTATAGATGCAAGTGGGCTAGAGTTAAGAATGTTGGCACACTATCTAAATGATAAGGAGTTTACTAATGACATTATCAACGGAGACATACATACAGCTAATCAAAACAGGGCGGGACTTAAATCAAGAAATCAGGCAAAAACTTTCATCTATGCCTTCTTATACGGCGCTGGAGATGCAAAAATTGGAGCAATCGTTGGAGGAAGCAAAGGAGAAGGTCGAAGAATTAAACAATCTTTTCTCTCTAATTTCGGAACACTTAAGACTTTTAGAAATAGAATTACAAGAGAAGCAGAACAGAACGGGTTTATTAAGGGGCTAGATGGACGTAAGATATTTATTCGTAGCTCTCATGCCGCACTTAATTCTTTGTTGCAGGGTGCAGGTGCTATCGTAATGAAACGTGCCTTAATAATACTTGATGAATTAATTCAAGAAAATAATCTTACCGCTACTTGTGTGGCTAACGTGCATGACGAGTGGCAGGTAGAAGTTATCGAAGAACAAGCAGAACAGTTAGGTCAATTAGGAGTTGACGCAATACGTGCTGCTGGTGTATACTATAATCTTAATTGTCCGTTGGATGGTGAATATAAAGTAGGAGGTAACTGGAGTGAAACACACTAAATCTAGTAGTAGTAGAAAAGGTGACTTTGCAGAGTATTATGCTGTAACTTGGTTATGGGATAATGGCTATGAAGTATTTCAAAATGCAGGATGTAGTGGCCCTGTTGATATAATTGCGATGGATAAAAAAGGAGAGATTATTTTAATAGATGTAAAAACCTCACGGAAAATGTTTAATCCAGACAACCCCGACGCTGTTTCATATAAAAATTCAAAAGTAAGAACTGAGCGACAAATAAAATTAGGAGTTAAACTTTTGTCGTTTGATCCCGTCACAAGAAAACTTAGTTTTGTAAATCATAGACCAACTCTTTGTGAGGATAATAAAAATGAAGAAAAATCTATCAACATTAGTTGAAGACATATATCAAACTGTAACTGATATTACAGATGGTAAACAAACAGTACCTGATGAACTTTTAAATGAGCTTGGGCAGAAGATTGCACGTACAATTAAAACGTGGTCAACTCCTCAACACCATAACAAGTTTAAATTAAGAATGTCTAATATAGGTAGACCATCACGACAGTTATACTACAGTCAGAAAGATACTAAAGAAATAAAACATCACCCGTCAACACAACTTAAGTTTTTATATGGACACATAATGGAAGACTTGTTAATTTTTTTAGTAAAACTTTCTAATCATTTGGTTACGGATGAACAGAAGGAGGTCATAGTAGATGGGGTGCTAGGTCACATGGACTGCAAAATAGATGGAGAAGTTATTGATATTAAAACTGCGTCAGGCTTTGGGTTTAAAAAGTTTAAAAATAAAACACTTGCAGAAGATGACCCGTTTGGATATGTTAGCCAGCTTGCAGGTTATGAACGTGCAGAAGGTACAGATAACGGTGGATTCCTTGCGATGAATAAAGAGTCAGGTGAACTTGCTTTGTACCAACCAGAAGATTTAGATAAGCCTAATATAAATACTTTAATTTTAAATATTGAAGGACTATTAAAAAATGATGCGCCTCCCGAGAAATGCTATAAGCCCATTGCCGCTGGTTCTAAGGGAAATAAAAAATTACCTATGGGCTGTGTTTATTGCTCTCACAAATTTAAATGTAACGAAGATACTAATGATGGGAAAGGTTTAAGAATGTTCAAGTATGCTAAAGGAATTGAATACTTAACTAACGTATCTGTCCTACCAAGAGTGGAAGAAATACATTATGAAAATTAAAAAAATTAATAAGAAAGTTGATGAACTATTAATCGAGTGGGTTAAAAAAGTTCTTCCAGAAGATGAGCAAGTTAAGGTAAATAAAAATAATATAAATTCTTTATTACCTAAAGAAGAATATATACAAGTTCGAAAAACTTTTTATTTATCTATGTATACTAGACGTTGGTGTAAGCAAAGTATAAAAAAATTATTACATCTTGGAAAATCTTTAGATGCTATTTCAATAAAGGATTTAGAATGGCTGACGAAACGGAACTTGACGAAAGACCAATCGAGCATATTATAATTGCTCTTTCATGTGTTGTTCAATTACGTCAAAGTAAAATAACACTAGAAGAATTGCTTTTTCTTAACGAAGCATTAAAAAAGGAATTAAAAAAATATGAAAGAGATATACATTGAGGCGTAAACCAAGAGTAAAACGTCCAAGCAAAGAAAAAATAAAAGGATACGATAGTGTTTGGGAATATATATTGCACGATACACTACTTAAAGATTGGGAACACCACACAGAAAAAGTAAGGTATGTTGTAGAACATACTTATGAACCAGACTTTACAAGAGCTTTACAAGGGACGTTAATTCTGTTAGAATCTAAGGGTAGGTTTTGGGATTACGCCGAATATTCTAAATACATTTGGGTTAAAAAACATTTACCTATTAATGTAGAGTTAGTTTTTCTTTTTGCTAACGCATCTGCACCAATGCCGGGATCTAAAATACGTAAGGACGGAACTAAAAGAACGCATGGTGAGTGGGCAACAGCTAATGGGTTTCGTTGGTATACAGAGGACACCTTACCTGATGAATGGATAGATTCTAAAGCTAAAGAAACAGATGAGTTTAATGTACGACAACAGGAACTACAAGAAATGGAGGATAAATATGCCGTTTAACAATATAGAAAAATTTTACTTTGGCGATCTTGGAAAGTCTTCATATGATATAAGAGCAGAGCTTGTAGATAATCCCGAACACTATAATCAAGGAGGAATAGAATGTATTGATGCAATGAAAGCTATGCTAACAGATGAAGAATTTATTGGTTTTTTACGTGGAAATTCTTTTAAATATAGATGGCGCTATCGCTATAAAGATACGCCTAAGCAAGACTTGTTAAAGGCAAAATGGTACGAAGATAAATTATTAGAACTTTATAAAACTTTGGAGGGGAATAAAAGTGATGGATCGAAAAGCGGAACGGACTGCTAAATTCAATCGTAATCAACAAGCAAAACATAAACAAAAAAACAAAAAAGAAAAAAGGAAATATAAAGATGACTTTGAAGACACAGGAATATCTTGGGATTCAGATAGATTTAGACCGCGAAAAAAATCTTAGTGAATTTTCAATTAACACATTACAAAATAGATACTTTTGGGAGAATGAAACTTATGCACAACAAGCTTTTGCGAGGGCTTCGGTCTTTGGCGCTACATACAAAACACAAACTGACTATGATCTTGCACAACGACTTTATAACTACGCAAGTCTATGCTGGTTTATGTTTAGCACCCCTATACTTAGTAACGGGGGAACGACTCGCGGTCTTCCCATTAGTTGTTTTCTTAATTATGTTCCTGATTCAAGGTTTGGTTTATCTGATCACTACGATGAAAATATTTGGCTTGCAAGCGCAGGTGGAGGTGTCGGTGGATATTGGGGTGATGTTCGCAGCAACGGTACTAGCACTTCTAACGGTAGTAAATCTACTGGTTCTATCCCTTTCATGCACGTTGTAGATTCTCAAATGCTTGCCTTTAACCAAGGTGTTACGCGCAGAGGAAGCTATGCCGCATACATGGATATCAGTCACCCAGAAGTAGAAGAGTTTATTGCAATGCGTAAGACTACGGGAGGCGATTTAAATCGTAAATGTCTCAACCTACACAACGGTATTAATATTACAAATGAATTTTTAGAGGCAGTTAAAGAAGATAAAGATTGGAGATTAATCGATCCTAAAAATAAGGAAGCGGTTAAAAGTGTGAGTGCTAGAGATTTATGGTGGCAGATACTACACACACGTTCTGAAACAGGTGAACCTTACATTGTAAATCTAGATAATTGCAACGAGGCATTACCACAACAACAAAAAGATTTAGGGTTGCAGGTACGTCAAAGTAATCTTTGTTCTGAAATAACTTTACCAACCAACGAAGAACGTACAGCCGTTTGTTGTTTGTCTAGTGTTAACATTGAAAAGTTTGACGAGTGGGAAACTGAAGAGTTATTTATAGAAGACTTAGTAACCATGCTAGATAATGTCATTGAACATTTTATTGAAAGCGCAGTAGATACAAATGAGCTAGGAACATATCGCGCTAATGCAGACCGTTTTAAAAATTATATTAAGGAGGGAAAAGATGGATATAAAAAATCAGCTTATTCAGCTTATCGAGAAAGGAGTCTTGGTCTTGGAGCAATGGGATTCCATAGCTATCTCCAAAGTAAAAGAGAGTCATTTGAAGGCTTGTACGCGACTTCGACAAACCATAGAGTATTTAAACACATCAAAAATAGGGCTGTTAAAGCGAGTACAAAACTCGCTGAGAGTCGAGGCGAAGCGCCTGATATGGTTGGTAGTGGACTCCGCAACGCTCATCTTCTTGCTGTTGCTCCTAATGCTTCTTCTTCCATTATTTGTAATGGAACGTCTCCTAGTATTGAGCCTACAAGGGCTAACGTATATACTCACAAAACTCTAACGGGTTCGTATAAAGTACAGAACAAGCATCTTGAAAAACTTTTGAAGTCTAAGAAACAAAATACTACAGAAGTTTGGAAAGATATATCAGCACATGGAGGTTCAGTACAGCACCTAGATTTCTTAACGGATGAAGAAAAAGAAGTCTTTAAAACTGCACCAGAAATAAATCAAATATGGATTGTCGAACACGCCCATCAACGACAACAATATATATGTCAAAGTCAGAGCGTTAATCTATTTTTTATTCCTCCAAAAGCTACAGAAGCACAGGACATACACGATAATTTTCTTCAGTATGTAAATGATGTACATTGGTATGGTGCTAAGAATTTAAAATCACTTTATTATTTGCGATCAGATTCAGCTAGAAATACAGAGAATGTTAATATAAAAATACCACGCATAAAGCTCGAAGATATCGAGTGTATTGCTTGCGAAGGTTAATACAATTTTAAGGAGTAATTATGAAAGATGAACTATGTAGTTGGATGTTAGGTATAATAACCGTAGAACTTGTTGCAGTAATTATAATATTAGATAAAGTATATAATGCGCTATATTGCGTAGTGGAGTAACTTATGAGACAAAAATATTTAACAGCTTTAAAAATGAGATACAAATCAGAACTAGAAGCAGCCAGAATTAACTTGGAAGTTTATTTAAATAACACAGTAGGAGTAGCAGATCACCCAGATATTGTTGGATCAATGGATCAACTAGTAGGAAAAATTGCAGAGGCTCAAGATAAATTTAATGTTGTAAATGCTGAAGAACACCAAGAAAACATTTATGACTGATATACAAATTAAAACAATGGCTCTGCCGTCTGTCTTTTTAATGGAGTCAAGTATTCCTGAAGAAATTGTAAATTCTTTAAATAATTATTTAGATAACTTACTAAAAGAAAAGGACAGGCAAAGCGCAGCGTGGACTTTAGTAGGCCAGATACATGGAGGAGAACAATTAACTATTGACTATACAGATAATGCGTTAAAAGATACCCATAATTTTTTATGTGGTTTAGGCGCTAAATATATTTCTGAATTTTCTGCACGTACAGGACAACCACTACGAGTTAATAGACAAGTAGCTATTGAGCATCTATGGTCAGTGCATAGTTATGCAGGAGATTATAATCCTATTCACGATCATGGAACTCAGACATTAATGGGAGTTAGTTGTACAACATGGACTAAAGTACCCGAACAAATTACAAAACAACCTAATCCAATTGACGGAGAATTTACTTACAAAGACTCGTCTGGTAATGTAGATGGGTTTATAGAATTTATTTTCGGGCAAAATGCCGTCACAGATACAGAAAGATTAAAGCCTACTTCTGCTGCCTTGATGAAGCCAGAGGTAGGTAAGATATATTATTTTCCATCGTGGCTACAGCATACTGTTTATCCCTTTAGAGGTAAAGGAGAACGACGTACTGTTGCTGCTAATTTTAATTGCTTTCCAATGGAGGAAAAACATGAGCCTATTAAGTAATCGAGACTATTATAAACCTTTTGATCATCCTTGGATGTTTGATTACTATGTCCAGCAAAATCAAATGCACTGGTTTCCAGAAGATGTACCACTACATAATGACGTTAAAGATTGGCAAGATCTTTCTGACAGTGAAAAGAATTTACTGACGCAAATATTTAGATTGTTTACGCAGTCAGACGTTGACGTAGGATCAGGCTACATTGATAAATATATGCGTATCTTTAAAAAGCCTGAAGCTAGGATGATGATGGCCTCGTTTGCTAACATGGAATCAATACATCAACACGCATACAGTCTTTTACTGGATACCGTAGGTATGCCTGAAGCAGAGTATAAAGCCTTTGCAGAGTATGAAGCAATGGCAGAAAAACATGAGTACATAAATAAAATAAAAGTAGCTACCAAAGATAAAGAAAGTATTGCAAAAGCTTTAGCAGTATACAGTGGGTTTACGGAGGGGCTACAATTATTTAGTAGTTTTGTAATACTTTTAAACTTTCCAAGATTCGGAAAGATGAAAGGCATGGGTCAGATTATAACGTATTCGATTCGAGATGAATCGCTTCATGTTGAAGCAATGACTCAATTGTTTCGGGAGTTTATTAAAGAGAATATAGAACTGTGGACTGACGATCTCAAGAAAGAAATCTATCAGGCTTGTCGGGACATGGTAGATCTTGAAGACCAGTTCTTAACGCTGGTGTTTGAGCAAGGGGATATTGAGGGGTTGTCTAGAGCTAACATGAAAGCTTACATACGTTATATAGCAGACCGCAGGTTACTACAGTTAGGACTTAAACCAAACTATAAGATAAGTAAGAATCCTTTAGAATGGCTTGATGATGTACTTGGTGTCGAACACCAGAACTTTTTTGAAGGACGTTCAACCTCCTATATGAAAGCAGGACTTCGGGGCAATCCCGAAAAAGTGAGGTTTGTATGAACGAAAAAGAAGGTAACATAATTTCATTTAGAGTATTTATAGATCGCAAGGGTAACTTAGTAACGGAATTTAAAAATCTTCCTGTAGAAAAAGTTCCGACTGTTTTTGATAAAGAGGATACTCCCTTTGTACAGAAAGTAATTCGGGAAGCTACCCCTAAACTTGAAATACTACATGAGTATCTTGAAAAAGAATTAAGCGCCTTGCGTTAATTATTTAACTGCTTTAATTCCTAGCCTACGATTTAAGATTACTTTTTCGGAGGTTTCTAAAACAAACTTAGAATGTTTCTGAATCATTTTAAAAAGTTCGTGTCTCATTTCCTTGTCGTCTGCCTTTATAAACATTGCTCCAATATGATTTATTGCATCTGTATTAATACGCATTGTAGAAGTTTCTGGAGTTTCTATAATTTGAAATACGTCTTCCATTATTTATTCCTATAAAATATATGATCACCTATCCGAATAACTTTGATGAGGCTATCTGCCCATTTAGGATAAACTTTATAATGATGATAATGAGTAGCCCCGTCAGTAATGTCAAAAGATAAACGATTAGATGTCAGCATTACATTTGCAAAATAAAAAATTTCCATGTATAAATTCATGTTATTAATATTTTCAGGTAGTCCATCACACCACCAACTAAACTGGCATTTGTGCCTTACTGGAATATTAGTGCCTTTATACAACGGGCCTTGAAAAACTACTTCACATATTGTATTTGGGTATCTATCGCTTTGAACCCGGTTTAAAGTTACATTAGTAATGGCTATCCAGCCACCAGTGCCTTGATTGCGACCCTCAAAATAAATATTTTCTGCCAAGCAGTTTGCTTCCTTTGCTGTGTTTCCCTGAGTATACATAGAGAATAGCAACAGTAAACTAATAAAAAAAATTTTAACCATTTAGATTCCACCATATAAGAAGACCTATTAGATACCCATTAAATAACATTAAAAGTGTACCTAACATAATTAATATATTCATAATTATAAGTTCGTTTTTAATCTTTCCTTTTATCCTTTCGTCCATCTGCTCTTGCTATCCTATCTACATCAGGTTTAACGCCCATTACTGAGCGACACATCGCATCAATTCGTATAATATCATTATCTAATTGGCGTACTCTATCTATTAAAGTAACTATCATATCCTGTTGAGTGTCTAGTTTTTTATTTACACCAGTAATTAAAGATTTAAATAAAACCCAGACAAGATATCCTAAGCCTCCTGCTCCAACGGCAGGGACTCCAATAGTTTCAATAGCTTCTAACCAACTAATTTCCAATTTTATACCACTCCGAAATCATGCCTATAGGTATTACCATAGGAGTGTTTACTGTATCCTTATCCTTTTCTTCTGTATATAAATCTGTTACCAGAATAATAGCTTCATCTGTTTCACCAACAAGATAACCTATTGTCTTGCGTTGAACAGGTTTTAATTGTCTTGCATCTTTTAAAGTATAGTCTTCTGATTTAATCCAAGCATCTCCCCAATACACTTCTGCGATTGGGAAATCTTTCATTACTTTTTACCCATAAACTTGGCAGCACCCCTGAATCCAAAACTTGCTGCTACAATAGTACCTAATAAATACTGATACCAATCAGGGCAATTTTCTAAAGCAATAAAAAAGTTTGTTACTTGTTCTTCTGCTCCGAATAACAAGAAAACTAAAGGCGCTGTAAAAATGACGGTGAGCCATTCATCTTTCCATGATTCTCCACTAGATTTAGCCATCTCAATATCCCAATCTATTTCTCCTGTTACTTTTTTCTCCATGATAACAGCCTTCGCTTCGGCCTCAGCAACCTTCATGCGAGTAACGGCAGCAGCTTTTTTAACTCTACCTTCCATCCAAGTCGATGCTATCTTTGCAACAGGGCCTATTAACATCTGTATCATTTAAATAACTCCTCTATTAGTTTATCGGTTTGTTTTTGAATTTTTTTAAATTGTTTTTCTACAGTTTTTCTTTGTATTTTTATACTTTGAGTTTCTCGTTCTTCTCGCGTACCTTGTGGAAATTGTACAACCATTTGTGCAACTGCTTTTTCAATTGTATGTTTCATTAGTAACTCCACACCCAAGGTCTTGGGCGATCTTCTGAAGCTTCGATATTATCTAAATGTATAAACCTTCCTTCGCCCTTTTGCTGCACTCCGATGCCTGTAAAACCAGCGTTTAAAGACCCTATCAGGAGCTTGTAGGCATTTAAACCAGACACCCCTATGTCTATAGCCTTTCCTGTCGTATGTGCGCCTACAGAGGCTTTACGAGCTTCAATAGGATGCTCAGGACACCTGTATGCAGAGGTCACAATAAATGGAAAACCTAACTGCTTTCGTAGTGCAGAAACCCTTTCCATAAATTCTAAATTAATTCCGTCTTTCTGACAGTGACTACACTGTAGTTCTTCTGGCGTAAAGTATTCCAAAGTTACTTCTCCTTTATTAAACTGCAAACGAACTTCCGCACCCACAAGTTGTCTGTACATTAGGGTTACGGATTATAAATTGTGATGAAAAATGATCAGTAGAATAATCAATTTCTGCACCGTTTAAATACTGTAAACTTAATGGGTCTACGACTAAGGTAATGCCATCGGTTGTAATAGCTTCGTCATCTTCCTTTTTATCATCAAAGCTAAAACCATACTGGAATCCTGAACATCCTCCACCTTGTATAAAGACTCTTAAGTTTATATTATTATTTACATCAGGATCTTCGTAGATAATTTCTTTGACTTTCTGAGCAGCAGAACTGTGAAATGTTAAACTCATAACTACCCTCCTTGCTGAAATACCCAAAGCAACCCTACTATAATTCCTAAGAAAAATATAACAAATAATATTATTGCTATAAAATCACCAATCTTCTGCTTAAGTTCTTGTCGAGCGTGTATTTGTTTCTTACGTTCAGCACGAATATCACGTTCCATTTGCACTAGCTCTGACCACGCTTCTTTGCCCCAACTGTAAGTAATTAATTCGTAAAGCGTTTTCCTCTGCTCGGCCATTTTGCGCTTTGCTATTAAGGCATCAAACGCCTCTTTTTCCACAGACTTAGCAGCAGTAACTTTCTGAAATATACTAGGATTCTTAGCTCTGTTTTCAGCCGCATTAATATCCGACACACACTCAAACCAACGTGATATATGCCCCATAGCTGATTCTAATTCACGCCCAGAATTTACGGCTTTAGTTACGCCATTTATACATTTACCAGCCAGCGTTATTGCAGCAGTAATCGTTAATGGATCTGGCATTTTTATCTCCTCGTATTAGCTAATGCTCTGAAAACTTTTCCTCCCTTTTTAAACTTAGGTAATGTTTTTATTACTCTTAAAATTCTACCACCATCAAAGTTACCCTGTCGAACTATACCGCCTTTACGTTTACCAAAAGTTGTAAAACCTTCTGGTGTTCCTTCAGCACCTTCAACAAACGCTCGTAGTTTTGGAGTATTTTTAATTGTTAAGTGATGTTTGGTTATAACGTCTTCTTTTTCAGAGTTTAAAATTAATTTATCTTTTATTTTTATAACCTCTACAGCATCAGGATCAATTTGTTTTAAAACTTTTCTTGCTTCCTGTACTAATGTTTTATTATAAAATTCTTTTAACCTTAGTAACTTTGATGGAGCGCCCTTATCGTCAGTAAGCATATCTTTATAAGAGTCATAAATACCCTCAGTATCCCCCACTTGAGCATAGAGTTCAATCTGACCTTCACCACTTGAAAAGACTGCACGATCTTTATTACCTTTAATCATTTTTCCAATAACATTTTTAATTGCGTGTCGCACCCAAGCATTATCTTTTACAAGAGGTGTAACAGGTATTAAATCTTTCTTCTCTGGTAATGTTCTTCTTGCGACATCTGCATTTTTTCTTAACTGGAGTATCAAGTTTTGTTTATGTCTATAACGAGCTAGGTCTTCTTCAGGTATAATAACTTTGTTTATAGGTTTTAAAGGGAACTTGTTTATCTTATTAATAAGCATCATTTTCTGATCCCCTGCTGTTAGCCCGTCAAAAAATTCATCAGATAAGGCATCATCCAATATTTTAAATAGGTCATCTCTTTCTTTCTTATATTTTTCGTGTAACGCCTGATGCTTTGGCAGTACATCACTTGGAGATCCTGTTCCAAGAATTCTTTGTTTGTCGCTCAATTGTTCTTCAATATTCCATGTTAAATAATTTATTCTATTTTTATACAAGTCAACAACTTCATCTTTTAATTTAATCAAATCCTTTGTTGTTTTCATATCTGCAATAACTTTGGTTCTTAAAGCTCTCATTTCTTTTGCATATTTAGCTGATAATTCTCCAGTAGCATCTCGAAACTTTTCAAACTTATTAGCCACTTCTTCTCTTATAGCAGAATGTTTTGGAGTATCCCAACGCTGAAAAGCTAACCTATAGTCTGCTTGCGTAACTCCAGCGTGTTTCATAGCTTTTCCTGTTGGCGTTAATTCACCGTAAGTAGGGTCTACTTTCATTGTTAAAGGATCAAGTTTTTCTTCTCTATATGGTTTCTTTAAACGGTTACCCTTTGTAGGAAATTGTGCAAGGTCGCTTTGTACCTCCTGAATAAAGTCAATTTTTTCTACTTTTCCAGACGGATGTTTAGATCGCCCATGGTAATCTTTTGCAAAGTCTGCAAAGTGCATCTTATTAGCTTCAAACTCAGCAGATGATCGTGAAGATTTAAAGGCTTTAATACTAAAATTATCAAGTTTATTTTGGTGTTTTTTTACATCTGCATTTTCAGGATCAACAATCATTTGTCTGTCTGTAGTTCTTAAATGATAAGCAATTAAATCCCTTTGCCCCTCATCGCTGTAATGTATACCTGCTTTAGCTGAAATTTCTGGTACATTGTAACTGCCAGATACTTGTATTTTATCTACAGGCATAGGAGCGCCAAACTCTTTATATACAGGATTTTTATAATATACCACATACTCATTATAATCTATAGGATCTGGCCACTCAATTCCCTGAAATTCGTTCGTATCTATAGATTTAGGATCATGTGTAGGATCGACATGAGGGCCATGAGCAGATTGAATTTTAAATTTATTAGGCTCTGTTATACCAACCGCTTGCGTATCTGCTATATACCCCTCATGTTTTGTTTTCATTCTTCTTAAGTTTTTTTCGGCTTCTTTTGATATTAACCTTAGTGTTTCAGCGTTATTTTTAAGCGTTGGTACAAACTGGGATTCGTTCATAGGACTTTCACCCGGCGGTAAGTCAATAGGTTTTCCAAAAGCCTCTAATTTATATTCAATAGGATCGTTTGCTAAATATGACTGTCTGACTGCTCCATAATAGATTCTTTCACCTGTGTCATCTTCTTTATAAATGCTTATTTCATCTGTCTTTGGGTCTAACTCAGCCTTTAGCTCAGGCATAAATTTATTTGTTATAATTTCTTTGTCACCTTGTTTATCAATATTAAAAGAAGATTCTTTTCTTACTTCCGCTATTTTATTCTCTAGTTGTATTTCATCAGATAGCTTTGTTTCTTTAAATTCCGTATACATTTTATTGCGTTCAATAACGTCTTTTAGTTCTTCTTTAGTTACTGATAAGTTATCTTTTTCTTTACGATCAAGAAAATCCTTAAGTCCTATAACCTCTAGTTCTTCTTCAGGAACTTTTGGAATACCTCCAAGTTTTTTAACTTGTTCTTCTGGAAGCCTACCGCCTTTACCACCAGTAAATGCAGACCGCATTTGTGCCGCCGTTCCTTTTGATGGAAAGTTCGGGTCTTCTATAATGTCTTCGGAAATATTCCTGAACCCCATAGGGTCTGATTTTTTAAAAGCACCTATAAGTTTTGATATCTTTCCAAGTTTTCCGGGTAGCTTTTCATACCCTCCTTCAGCTCTAGGTTTTCTTAGTTGCTCTTCACTTTTAATTAGTTCATCTTCTTCTATGGTAATATTTTCAGGATCAAAAATAATATAGGATTTTAATTCATCACCTTCGGCTGCATAAGGAGACTCCACAAGATTTTTATATTCAATAGAATCATATCCTTTTTCTTTAATAAGTTTAACAATTTTGTTTCTAATTTTTTTAGCTTCCGTAGAAGTATAAAAATCTCTTGGATCATCATATTTATATTTAACATCTTCAGCTTTCTTACGTTGTCTATTTAAACGTCTAATAAAATTAATATCTTTTGTACCGTCAGCTTTTTTTACAAGGTCGCTATGCAACAAAGCATCAATAGAAGTATCAAGTTCACGCCATTCTCCTGCATCTTCTGTTACTAAAGATTTTCCTTTATTAACGCTTACTCTTAACATTCTAGCGTTTTCTAAAAAATCATCTAAAGGTATATCTCTTTCAAGAAGTTTGATTTCATTTTCAACACCTTTAATAAGTTTAGGATCAGCTTTTGAATTTTTTAATTCTTTTAATCTAACTTCAGCAAAATCTAAATCTAAATCTCTTTCGGCTTTAACATCTTTCATTCGATCTTCTACTATTTTATTCTCAAGTCTATTAGCAGCTTGTTCAGATGAACCTATATGTGTACCTAAATCTGATGAAGTATTTTTTAATTTTTTAAACTCTTTTAATGTAGCATGAAAAAGATTAGCTAGTTTACCTGCCTTTCCACCTATTTTTATTTCTCCACCATTAACTACATTTAATCTGTCATTATCTAAAATTAAAAAACCTTCTATCTTTTCTTTTATTTCTGCTGTATCCGCATAAGATTGTCCCGAATAAGGATCTCTACGTTCTTTAGGATCTGCTTTAACATTTGAAACACCTTCTACTTTACCACCTTCTGCAAAATCTAAATTAAAATCATAATCTTTCTTTAACTCTTCATAATTTTCAGGAGGGCCAAATTTATAAAATCCAGTTCCTTTACCATCTTGTAGTCGTTTTGCTTTTTCAATATCGTCCATTTGATAGGAGTATAAAGGCATACCGCGAATATCTTCAACATATTTTATCATATAATCTAAAACTTCTTCGTGATCTGGGTGGTCTGCATAATATTCATCGTACAATTTTTTTGTATTTTTTGTAATTGTAAAAGGATGAAATGTACCACCATAAATTTCTTTCATTTCAGAATCATTAAGATTTGCTTCTTCTTTAAGAATTTGTTCTATCTTTAGTTCGCCTACTCCCATATTTTTTACGGCATTTATTTTACGATACGCATCTCTAGCTGCCATAAATTTTTCAGCATTTCTACGCATAAAATTATTAGCCCAATCTTTAGGATCGCCCCTGTCCTCTTCCATAGCGGCTTGTTGTATACGATGCGCTTTTATACCTTTGTATCTACCAGAAGCTAAAACTAAAGAATGTTCTGGATTTACTGCACTTATGTTAAAACCTGAAAGCATTTCTAATACAACAAATTCCCAATCAAGTTTGTCACCAGTTTGTTTGTTTATTTTACCTGTTGGAAGATCGTAAAATAATTTTTTTCCGTCTAAAATAAAGCCCGGAGATATTACCGTATCTGCTAAATATTGTAGACTATTCCATACTAAATCTTCAGGATCTTTACTTTTGAAAATTTGTTTACCATCCCCTCTTCTTCCGTTATCATTATTATATGCAACTAATAAATCTTGTGCAACATCTGCAACCATAGCATTATCTGTAGCAAAAGACATCATTTGATGTATAGCTTTAAATGTAGCCTCTTGTGCTATTGTATCTGCATCTAAATTATTAATTTCTCCTTTAGCAAAAGCTGTTTGAATATCTTGATATACACCGTGAAATACATCATAAGGATTTAAATACATAGGATTAATTACACCTAGCTTACCATTAATTTCTACAGGTATCTTATTGTGTCGGTCTGACCAAGGGGCTTCTGTTAATACGTTAATAGCTTCTAATCTTTCATCGTCCCACATAAGTAGTTCTTTTGCGCCAATTCCAGCACCTGCCCAACTTCCGTGTACAAGAAGACCGCCTCCAAGTCTAGCTACTCCTCGTTTTCTTAAGCCCGGAGTTTGTAACTCTTTAATTATTTGCCTAACAATATTTCCTTGAGTACGTATAATTTCTGGAGTAAACGCAACAAAATTACCAAACGGTAAATCTCTTAAAGATTTAAAACCTTTTGGAATAACATCGTAGTTTGGAAATGTATTTCTTACAAGTGCTGCTGCTTCGTCTTCTAGTAGCTCTAAAGGAGCATCGGGCTTTGCTTTCTTAAGCCAATCTAATTCAGTAGCATATGCGTTCATTTTATAAAAATCATCTATAGCCATATACATTTTTTGTGGATATTGATACCATTTAGTTTTAACACTATCAAATTCAGGAGGTTTACTTTTCCAAACTGGATCTTTGGCTTTGTTTATAAGTTTTGCAAGTAGTCCTTCCCATTCTTGTGGAGTAGCACCGTCAGCAGCTTTCATTAAAGCTTGCCATTCTCCACCCATTACAGAAGTATTAACAACACCTAATCTTTGTAGTTTGTTATATTGCCTGATAAAGTCTTCAGGAGCGTTACCAGCCATTTGCTCTATTAAAATTTTAAAATTACCATTGCCCCCTTTAAATGGATTCATTCCATTATTGAGAGCAAACTGCATACCTCCAAGATTATTTCTTAATTGTGTTGTCCAATCCCATACTGTTTTTAAAGATTGACTTACACCTTTAATATATCTCCACTTGTGAAACAAAGGACTATTTTTAATTGTAGTGCTTACAAAAGCATAGTCTTCTAAACCTGCTAAGGATTCTGAATATTCTTTCGTAGTCCATTTACCATGAAGAGGATTTCCCGGCATATCTATTTGAGTATTAAATATACTTGCATCTCCTTGATGTTGATCAAAAATATAAGAAGGTTTTGTATAAGAAGCTCCTTCATCTAAATACATACTATCAGCAAGCTTTCTAACTATATTATCTCTTGGAATAAGTTCAAGATCATAAGAAGTTCCTATAGCTTCTTCGCTTTGTTTAACTCTATCTACAGGAACTATTTGCGTTGTTGTTCTTTGAGTTTTGAAATCTTTAATTTCTACTTTATAGCCTTCTTGAGTTTTACCAATAATTTTACCTACTGTAAATTCATTTGTCTTTTCGGAACGAACATTTACAAATTCTCCTTTAGTTAATTTATCTTCAGGAATAATACTAAGGTCAATATGACGTAACATAGACCTAGCTTTATCTAATGCTTGACTGTATAATTCTTTATTTTCAGGAACAGAACCGCCTAGTTCTAATACTTCATTATAGTATTTATTACTTTCAATTAATTGAATAAGATTATTAGCGGTTTGTACTATATTTAAAGGAGGATTTTGTATTTCTCCCATTAATTCCCGTAGTTCTTTTGGAATATCTTTTCTTTCTTTTAAAAGAGAATTATTAACTCGCATTACACTACCTAAAAATTGGTCAAAGTTTTTTTCTTCACCATGCTTTAAAAATGTTGTAACTTCTCGTTCTGCCCATGTAGATCCTTCTGCTATTTCATCAGCAGACAATCCTAAATCTTCCCAATTCAAATCATCATCAATTTCTTTTAAATTAATCTTATGTTTTTTAGCTAAGTATTGGTTTCTAAAAAATTCTGTAGCTTTTCTTTTAGCACTATTAGAAGGTATAAAACCTTTTTCTTCAAACATACGATAAGAACGTCTTGTATAAGTTCCTAAATTTTCTGCAATTGCAGCTCGTACTGGTTCTGTTCCTATATTAGAATCGAGAACCATTTGAGATAGTCTATCAATCATATTCCTTCCATTTAAAACTTCACGGGCCACTTCTTCTGGAAGATCAAATTTTCTTTGAAGCACTTCTAAATGTATTTCAGGTTTAACGTCAGATAAATTAGTTTCTAATGCACTAGTAATATTTTTAAGAATATCTCCATCATACTCATGGATTGCTTCATCTAAATAATATTGGAGTCTTTTAGCTATTGAATCAGCTTCTGTTCTTAAAGCTCTTGTTCTACGAATCATTTTTTGTTCTTCTTCCCAAGCTTTTCGAGGCGCATAACCATTAGAAGTAAACCACCGTTGTTTAATTCTACGAAGAACCGAAGCGCCTCTGCTAAGTATACCTGCATCAGCTTTTGTTGTTTGTTTTATAAGCTGTGCTTCATCTTCTGATAATTTGTTTGCTTGTTTATGTAAAAATGAAAAATTAGGTAACCCCAAACCTAAAATAAGAGAAGCTCCGTTATTATGTCTAACTCTATCTTTTCTTAAAATAGGTAAAAATTTATCAACAAATTCTTTTGCTTGTAGCCTACTTAATTGATCTACAGTTTTACCATACATTTTTTTAGATGCTTCATTAGCTGCACCTAAAGACCATCCTGCAAATTTAAATATAGTTTCACTTGCTCCTGTCATTATTGAAGATACTACCAGTGTTTTAGCTCTTAGTTCAAGCTCTGAATCATCTTGTTCTGCTGCAATATAATTAGTAACTGGATTACTTAAAACACTTTTAAAAGGATTTTCACCATCAAAAGTTTCTGCCCAATCTCTAGCTGCGTTAGCTAAATTAGAGAACTTATCTTCTTCAGAAAACAAAATCACTTGTTCTAAAAATGCGTCCCCAAGAATTGCTCTTGTTAGATCATTAATTTGAAAGTCACCAATATTTTTAGGAGCCATTTTAAATCCTGCTGCTCCTACACCAAACGCACCTACAACGTCTGTAATAATACCTGCCGTAGTTGTAGGACTTTTTTTACGGTTTTCTAAAACTTCATTTTTCTGTGCGTCTGTAAGATTATCAAAAGTTGCTAGTACCTGTTTACCGTTTTTTGTAACTGTAGATGTTAGTCCCATTTTAGTGGCGGCTTTTATATATCTATTATAATCTTCAATATATATATTTTCGTCAGCTTCACTAGTCCATCCTTCAGATACTTTTTGTTTTTGTACATTAGGATCTTCTTCATCTGTAATTTTTTCATACGCTCCTTGCGCTAAACGAAAAGGAGCTGTAACTACATCACTAGCAAAATCAACTGTTCCCATAATATAATTCATAACTATGTTATCAAACTCTTGAGGAAAATTACCTTCAGGTTTTTCTTCAGGTTTTTCTTCCGATAATTTTTTAGCTTCAAGAATTTCTTCAGAAGGTTCTGGAGTTTCTGGAGATTTAAAAATAGGTGTCATAACCATTTTTTATCGTCCTCTTAATTCCCTGTTCTTTTTTCGTAAAGTTTTTAATACACTATCAGTTGGTTTTTCAAAAAGACTCCTTGTTGTTGTTGTTGGCGGTTGCTCTTCTTGTACTTTAAAACTAAGTGAATCGTAAGGTCTTCGTTCACTAGTAACTTCAGGAGGTTCTCCTTCAACAATATTTGGTTCTGCAGGTGCATCTATATATTTATTTTGAGTTCCCATTCTTATAGCGTCTGTACCTCCAACGGTTAAAGGCTTTTCGCTTTCAGTTAATATTCTAAAATCTCTATATAAAGAATGAATGACCTGCATCCTGTCATTTAAATCTTGTATTGCTAATGGTTTTTTAACAAGGCCATCTTGTAAATTTTTCATATGCGCTCTTAATTGATTTTCTGTAATACCAAACTCTTCTGCTTCTTTTATTTTTTCTGGTGGTATAGATCCATCTATTATTGCACCTTTTTCATTAAAATATTTTTTTATATCAAAATCATTTTTTTTATCTCCGTTTTCAAATAACCAACTGTTATCGTATAGTTCTCCTCTTGAATTTGAAATTGAGTTTTTTATATTTCCATAAACTGCTTGCGCCTTTTGAAATTCTGTCCATTCTTGTTTATAATTTTGTATAAACATTTTAAACGCTTCATTTTTAGATGCAGATTTTTCTAGTCCAAACCTACCGCCTTCCATTTTAAAAACAGTATCTATTTGTTTAGCATACCATGAGTATTGCTCCATATTTAATTCACTTGAAAATTCACTTAACATATTACCTGTGCCATCTGTTAAAAACTCTTTCCAGTTTTCGTGGCTTTTATAAAATTCAAGAACTCTTCTTCGTAATTCTTGTCTACCATCTTCTGAAAGAAGTGTTTTTGTCATAACATTTAAATTAGTATTTCCGCTTCTTTGAAGATTTTTTGCCAGTAATCTACCATCTGTATCATTAGAGGTTGTTATTAATGATTTTTCTTCTTTTACTAGAACTGATTCACCTAAACTATCTGTTTTTAAACTTTCAACGTGCTTGTAGATTACTTCACCTTTATCAGTTATTTCAGATTCTATTTTATCTTCTATAGCAGTAGTTGTTGCTATAGTATCTGCTAACTCAAGCATACTATGTTTTTCCATAGCTTTTGCTATCATTGCTTTACCATTAACTGAATTTAAAAATTTTCTGTCCTCTTCTGCATCTCTAGATAAATTACTTATTAGTTTTAGTGCTTTCATTTCATCATTCAATTCTATTTTTCTTCCAGTAAAATCTATTTCTTTTAAATTATTTTGTAATACACTTAAGCCTTGGTCTTGTAAAGAAGTTTTATAAAGTATATCTTTAGCTTTATTAAACACAGAATCAACAGCATTACGAGAAGTGCTTGCTTTTGCTACAGCGTTAGGAAAGTTTTTAATTGTTTCAACACCGCCTGGAATTGTTTCTATACCACCTACAAAATCTTTATAGCCTTGTACTCGCAAATCTAAAAGACTTGTATTATACAGTTTGTCAAAATTTAAAGGAAGCCCCTTTCCTTTTCTTTGTTCATCGTGCATTATAGAAAGATTTTGTAAATCTTTTTCGTCATAAAGTTTTCCTTCAGAATCTCTATAAAATCTTTTTTCATTAATTATTTTTCTAGCTATTGCTTTTTTATGTACATCTGAAAATTTATCAATATTTATTTCACCACCACTATCCTCTACTTCTTTAATTAAAGCAGCAGTTACTTCTGGCATAACTTGTTTTGTTAATATCTCTTCATGGGCTTGAGTTTTTGTAAGACCATTTTGGAGGTGGTCAGTCACAGCTTTTTTAGAGTTAGTATAGGCGGTTGTAATATTATTTGCTTGCGCTTTAACAGTAGATCCAGTTGTTTGACCAGTTAAAAATCTAGTTGTTTCTCTTACTTGAGGATCTACAAATACTTCTTTACCAAGTGCTTGCGCTCCTTTAATAACTGGATCTACAAGTAAATTAGCAGCGCCTTGCCCAAGTTTTTGTGCCGCACCTGCCATACCATAAGTTTTGAATAGATGCAAATAATCTATTTCTTTTGCTTCTTTTTCTTCTCTTTTGCGCCTAGCCTCTTGATTTTGTGACATTGCTGCATAAATATCGCCAGCTTGAAAAGCACCAGTACCTATTTCCATTACCATAATTACATACTCCTTTGCATTAATGATGGTACTTCATTTATTTTTTCTTGAAGATTAAGTGTTTCATCATCTTGTGGATCTGTTATTGTTTGAAAATTATTTCTTAATATATCTCCCGATGAAACAGGCATATCAGGATTTAACATTTCTGCTTTATTTTTTTCATTCTCAGGATCTTCTGGGTCATCCACAATAATAGTTCGTATACCTTCTCTTTCTGCTAGTCCTATTAAAAGAAAAGCTAACGGTTCTGCTAACATCATTACCATGTCTGGATTAATTTTACCGTCTTGAAAAGCTTTGACAACTAACATTTGTACCATGTCCATGACTGCCATGCCTTCTGCTAAAGCTCCCATAATTTCCTCAAATCTTCCTTCATCAGTTACGTACTTAAAAAAATAATCCATTGCCTGTTCTTTCGTTGTAAACTCTGGAGGTGTTTCCCAAGGCCAAGGAGCATCTGGACTGTTTGTCAAAGACTCCCCTGGAATTGGACGATTTGTTCTTGTAGCAAATTCTCTTAGCTCGTTTTCTGTTATATCTACCATTGTGTTATTCCTTTAAGCTGTTGGAAATGCAACAGTTCCTTTTGGACGCGAAAGACCATAGCCCATGCCGATATTATAAGTAGCTTGATTAGTATCTAACCCATCATAAAAATTATCTAATTGGTTATTATCCCAAGATAATTGATAGTTAGGTTGCGATGCTTTCCACTGTTGATTTGTAATTGCAGCTACAGTATCGCTAATTGCATCTGTTTGCGCCCGTACCCGTAGAGATGTAGGCATTGAAAGTTGCTGTCCTTCTGGTCTTGTAGGAGATATTAAACTTTGAGAAACGCCCTGCATACCTTCAGACCCAAATTTCTGTAACGTAAAATAATTTTTAGCTTCATCAGCCATTGCAGAGCCACTACGTCTGAGTAAACCTTCTGTTGGCAGTCTAGATGTAAGTTCGCCAAAAGTAGTTTGTGTACCTTCACTAGTTACCATTTGTGGATCTAATGCACTTGTAATTGCCTTATAATCTTTAGATGTTGGATATAGGAGACTGTCTTGTTCAAGAGGAAATCCAATGCTAGGAGCGCCAGCTCTTTCTGCGTCCAATCGAAAAGCTTCTAAATTTTCACCGCTATATTTTATATCTTTTTGAACTGTCCTAAAAACATCTTCTCGCATCACTTCACCCGTTTCAGGGTCTAGCATAGGCTTACCTCTTGGATGAGCCAAACTTTTATCTGTTATATCTCTTTTTATTTTAGTTCCAGTTTTGACATCAAAAGTTCTAATATCAGGAGCTGTCTCAGGAGTATAACCTATATTAGTATAAAGTTCTTTTTGATTTAAGAATTTTCCAGCGTCTGTTATTGATTGTGCGGTAGCGTCAGCAACTGTTGAAGGAAGATCAATAGCACGTTTTTTTGCATCACTTAAAGTTGCAGTAACTTCATCTATAAAACCACCAGTTCCTTTTAAACTTTGTATTTTATCAGGACTTGCAAGACCGGGAATTTTATTACTTATGTAACTATAGGTATCTTTAATTGATCCTACAACTGCATCAGTAATAGAACCAAAAGCTTCTTTTGCTGCTGTACCTACAGCATTGCCGGGAATTGCAGCAATCTTTTGAACACCCGTTATAACTTTATGGGCAAGCTGACCAAATTTTCCTGCTGTACTTAATCCTGTCATAAATCCTTGCCCAAGTGTTCTTAAACCTGCAAACATAGCACTACTTATTCCTCCTGTAATAAACATCATGCCGACTTGTCCAAGAATACCAAACTTGTTCATAAACTTTCCAAGTTTACCAAAGCCTTTCATAATTTGTTTACCTACCCATTTAAAAGCTTTTCCTACACTTTTAATACCTCTCCAAATACTTTTAAAAACCATAATACTCTCCTACTTAAAATCCTAAAATAGCTTCAAGTCTTCTAGCAACAGTTGTCTGTATTAAATCTCCACGTTTACTGTCCATTAATTCTGTATTACCATATAAAGCAGAAAGCACTTGCATTGCTCTTTCCTTTTTATTTTCTGCCGTCATTTGTGTAAACCCTGCTTCATCTCTCATTTTTTGCCAAAGAAAATCTTGTTCAGCTTGTGTCATATTAAAAGACATTTGTGCAGACATTTTATTTGCTTCATTTTGCGCTGCTGTATTAATTGTGTTTGCTTGTCTTCTCCATTGTACATTAGCCTGTTCTACAGCTTGTGCATTTTGTGCGTTCCATTGGTCTGTTTTAAAATCTAATTCTTCATCAAACATCGTAATTTGTTGTTGTAGTTGACTGTTAAATTGTTGAGCTTGTAAATTATTTTGTGCGTTGATTGCAGAAGTTCGATTTGTTTCTGATGCGTTAAACTGATTCATTGCGTTTAATTGAGTAGTATTAAATGTTTCTATTTGCTGTGCAAGACCAGCCATAAACTGATTTGTTTGATTTTCAGATGAAGCATTAAATTGTCTTGACGCATTTTCAGCAGATTGATTTGAA
>VTLG01010953.1_pt1 | contig 59407 bp, 97 predicted proteins | sample 4694571 | NCBI WGS metagenome assembly VTLG01 (sample SAMN12604809, study PRJNA352737) | marine metagenome | biome: ENVO:00000447; feature: ENVO:00000209|ENVO:00000569|ENVO:01000036; material: ENVO:00002151; isolation source: viral sequences binned using virsorter ...
CACCTTAGCCTCGTAGGCCATCGTCAAGGCTAATTCTATCAACTTCATCTTGTCTTCAAGTTTGTCCACAAGTTCAACATCCTGTATGTTGTACTCTATGAATGACTGAAAATCGTTGGTATACCACTCACGAAAAGTCTCAAATGGGTTGCCTGGTTTACGTTCACCCAACTCGACAAATGCGATGTGATCCAGACGATAGGACTCCTGATTGGTGTAGGTAAACTTGCGATACAGGTCAAAATAGTCCAGTGCAGCGATACCATCCAGTGTGTATACCTGATGATTACGCCCCATCTGATACACATCACGAGCGAACACATTCTTCCACGGGGATAGACGCTTGACCTCTTCCTCATCGAAAACATTGCGAATACGGTTGACCAGATAGGGTATATCGAAGAATTCAGTGTTCCAGCCAGTGATGATATCGGGTGTGTGGCGCTCCCAGAATGTCAGAAATTCCTTTAACAGATGCACCTCGCTCTCACATTGAACGAAGGTTACATCCTCACGATCCGTAGAAAACTCACCGATACCCCACACAACGATACGCTTTGTCTGGTGATTCTTGATGGTGATGGACAGCATAGGTTCAGCTGCGTCCTCTGGTTTTGGAAAACCATTCTCGCACTCTACCTCAATATCAATGGTGACCATGAGCATATGATCCAAGTCCCAATCGATTTGTTTGGGGTATTCATCAGCAATCCAGCAATATGGGTACTGTGTGTTACCGTAAACTATGTCTTGGTTCTCACGATCAGCTACCCATTGTTTCGCTTCCTTGATGGAGTCAAACTTGTGAGGTAGGACATTCTTACCGTCCAGCGTTTTATAACCAGTTTTCTTACTGGCCAGATCGAACAATGTGGGTTCATATTTTACCCTACGAGTTGTACGCTCACCATTCCGAACTTCACGAACAAGAATGGTGTTCCCGTATTGTAGTACGTTAGTGTAAAAGTTCATTACCAACCCATCAAAAATCTTGTTGCCTCTGGTACGCTATCTATGGTGAAAGGTGGATCAAATGTGGTGATAACATTCACCACACGCACGCCATCTACCTGGCCAGCATTGCGTATGTCAGCGACTATTTGATCTGCAAATGGACAAAATGCACTGGTTAATGTGTGAGTTATATCAACGCTATACTCAGCAACGCATGGTTCTATGTCATATATCAAACCCAAATCATACACATTTACGCTGATTTCTGGGTCATATACCTCTTTCAAGTTCGCTATTATGTGGTCTACATCAATCATTTCTAAAGGCTTCCTCATATATTTTGGCAATGCACCAAGGCCTACTCAGGAACACTGTGGATATGGAAAAATGGGTTGCTCCGGCGTTTCGATAATCAATTACATCCTGTGCAGAGTATATACCCCCGCCTGCAACGATTGGTCGAGCCCATTCACGAGCGTAGAATTCCACTAAATCTAGGTTAACTTTCTTTAATTGTCCACCTGATATACCACCTTTTGGCGTTGGTATAGTGTTGCTCAGGTGGATTTGGGTCACATCAGCGTAATCACATAACTCTAACATGGTCCAAATTCTGTTTTTATTAGGTGGCAGTTTTACCTGTAAGGACGGGAATTTATCCACGAAAGCGGTTAGTTCTGCTGGTGTTATTCCAACCTCATTCACGTTTGGACAGGATAAATTCAGTTCCAGCGGGGTGTTACTAGGAATATAGTCACACAGTTTATGCCAATCTTCGGGTTCCATTGCCGAAATAGAGACTATTCTATTAGCCTTCACAGGGGCTAACAGACGCGCCGCTATGCCCTTATTTCGAAACCCAATTTGGTTACACCAACCGTCACGCACGGGACGCAGGGACCGAATTGTGTTGTATATCAGACCTTTACGACGCTTCCATGTAAATGTGCCCTCTATACTAATTGCTGGTTTATGATAAAAATAGTTACCAAATGGCGGTGATATGTATAACATTATACGAACTGCGCTCTACCTTCTTCCAACTGTTCATCTATCTGATCAGCGAGTATATCTCCCATGAGAGTTATGAATTCCTCTTCATCCACACTCTCCCATGGCATGTTTGCATTGTCAAGTATCTCATAGCTAAATGTTAGCTTAGCGGATGCCCCATCTTCTTTTGGCATATTTATCTTGGTATACCCCCACGCGACTCCTTTGTACTTACCTTCTTCCATCATAACCGCCATGTGTGCATAACCATCCTTTGAGACAAATGAATATGTGTTTGGATCAATTCTAGCTCCCATTATCCTTAGATTCCCTTTCCTTTTCTTGAAGGGTTATTATCCCAAGCGGTCTTTCTAAATAGATTATCCTTGTGATTATTAAGAGGGTTGTCATCTTTGTGGTCTATAACAACAGTCTTGCTTATAAGTTCAAACACAGTAGGCAAATCTCTAGCAATTTCCCACTCATCCCATGATACACCCACTGGTGGATTGTCATATAATGGAGTCCATGTGTCTAATATCATTTTATGTGCTGTTATATCGCGTGACCAGTAGGAGGACCAATCAGTTTCAACGAATCTTGATGAACCATCTCCCCAATAATCTTCTTCTTGTAATATCATCGAATGTCTTATAAACTTCAACAACCGTTTATTATCCGCCAGATGTTGATATGATTTACACCCAGCTAAAACCTTTTTATTTTTAATACTCCACACCTTACCACACGCACTCACTAACCACTTGTCATATTGTTTACCATAGCATATGGGATGTCTCATTTCCATGTCTTTACCATCGATATTCATGGTAATAATATCGTTATTCAAATCAAATAAATTCATATCCATACCCTTTCCAGTACATTATATGAGTCGATGGACTGCTCCTCGTATCGATCTGGCGTGACTTTCCACCACACCATGCCGATTGAGACTCTATTCCCTGTATATGGTTGTACACGATGGGTCAAAATCGCGTCAAAATACATCAATCGGTTCTTTTTTGCTGGCCAGGAACGGGTCACTACCCATTCTGGACCTCCGATTTCCAGATTACCGCCGCTGTCTGGTTCCCGCATATAGTACAGAAATGTGTTCTCAGGCAGATTATCTGTCGGATATTTGTCATTATAGGACATTATATCACAGTGCCATACAGGGTCTACAGGTCTTACATTATACCATGCTGTGGCACCCAAAGCGGGTGCTGTGAGGTATTGATAGGTGGAGTGTACCAAATCTGTCAGTGGATTTACTGACTCGCTCTTCGCTCCTACCCAATGCACCTTTGCATACTCTATCGTGAGATTGTCTAACGCATCAACTGATTTCTGTGGCAGATAATCGTCAATAATCTTCATTATACTTTCCAACCTTCTCCAAATTCGGTCTTATCAAACGTGGGTGTATCGAACAAGTCTTCTTCCTCTGTCTGATTACTGTCTGCAAGACCGTCCTGTTGTGACTCGTCTAAGTCCATAAGACGCATTTTTGCGCGATCAATACCAATCACAAATCGTTTGTTTATGGTTGGATCGTTATATCGGTTCTTCAACTGTTTAACTGCAATCTGGTTTACAGCGTCAAGTTCTTCATTACTAATGAGCGCAAACATGAGGTCAGCTGTAGCCGGAAGACCAAAACTCTCACTTGTATCCTCCAGACCCACATCACTATTGGAGAACCCTGATCTAGTGGTTTGTGTCGCCGACATAATTGGGACGTTTGTTTCAACTGCGAGTCCCCTAAGTTCTTCAGCAATCGCCTTAACATACATGTACGAGTTGACATTTTGTGCTCCTTTAAATCTACTGGACGCACATATATTGAGGTAGTCCACAAAGATAATATCTGGTTTGAATGATTTCTTGATAGCGAGTTCTTTGATCAATCCGCGAAAATGGGCAGAGTGTGCGGATGCAGTAGGGTATTCCTTGATAACCAGCTGTCCGTTTGTCTCTTTACTGATATTATTGATCATGGTGTCATAAATTACCTTGGGTATATCATGCAAATCTTCCATCGACACATTCATCAGGTTTGCATCTATCCGCTCAGCGATACGTTCTTCCGCCATCTCCAGCGTAATATACAGAACATTTCTACCTTGGTTCATACAGTTTGCTGCCATGTGACACATGAACAGGGACTTACCTACACCAGTGCCAGCAAGAGCGATGTTCAATGTCTTGGGTGGTAGTCCACCCTTGGTTATTCGATTGAAGAATTCCAGATCAAACGGAATCTTCTCTTCTACGGTGTGGTAGTAATCGTAGCGCTCATCTGAATCAGCAAGATAATCATGCCCAACCCTATTATCAAAACCGACGGCCAGGGCATCAGTGAGAATGCTCGGGATAGCATCTGGACCTCGTTTCTTATCTTTTCCATCAATGATTTGAATACCTTCAACAATAGCATTATATACCGCCTTATCCTTACAGAACTTTTCAGTTGTCTCAACCAACCAATCGAAGTTTATGTCTTTGTCGTTTTCTAGTTCTTTGACCACACCTAATACATGCCGAATGTCATCCTCATTCAGATCACGCCGTGTGTCAATTTCTATTTCCAGAGATGACTTGGTGGGCAGCGCATTGTATTTCTCTACGAATTTCTGGATTTCCTCAAATACAATACGCTCAGTACGGTCAGCAAAATATTCCCCTTTCATGAAAGGTAGCACTTTTCTCGCGTACTGTTCGTTACCTACCAGCTCTGCTAGGGTGGTTTTCTCAATTGTCTGCATATTCAATCACCTTTATATTACAATCGCTGAGGAAATCCAGCCCCTCACTATTTTTATATGGTCGCGCATAATACACCTCATTTATACCTGATGAGTATAACAGTTTTGCACAGGAAAGGCAAGGGACATGGGTAATAAATGCCGTCGCGCCATCGCCCGACTCATTACTCCTAGCGAGCTTGGTGATTGCGTTCTCTTCTGCATGAAAAACTTCTGGTTTTGTTTTGAAACGGAAATCTTCGCATACGTTAGACCATCCGCTGGGCATACCATTGTAACCTATGGATATAATGCGATCATCCTTAACAATCACACAACCCACCTTGAGGCGCTCTGCTGTACTACACTCCGCGTAGTTAAATGCAGACTTCATATGCGCTGCAATATGCTTGTTCTTCATAATAACCTATACGTTGAATGACTCCCCGCACCCACAACTGGCTGTAGCAGTAGGGTTAACGATCTTGAGGAAACTTCCACCTAACTCCGAAACATAATCAATAGTTGACCCCAGAACATACATTTCTGCCATAGGGTCTAACACCAGTATATCATCTATGGGTTCAGACCAATTTACATCTGGCCAGTTACTTGCAAAATCCCAAACATATTGCATACCAGAACATCCACCGCCCTTGACGCCTAGTGACACATAATCACCATATGGCACATCTTGTACGACAGATAACAGGTATTCTTTTGCTGATTCAGTGAGCGTGATCATATTATTATTTAGTTAATACGATTCGCTAGTCTTAGGATAGCTGCTAGGACATTATCCCAATACAGTTTACCCCACTCAGACTTAACATTTTGTCTAACTTCGTACACCGCATCTATTCGTTTCTCTATCAGCGCTATTTCGAAATCCGTACCATTCATCATCCCACTCCAAGGTCCAACCATCACGATATGCTTCCGTTTCCAACGGCACACACAATGTCTTAATATCAGATTCTTGATTGAAAATCGTATCTCTCGCTTTCATACATGAATCCATTGTATTCATTTCTACTCTGTACTCACCTGAGCCGCCTAGAGCAGCAATTATTAATAGTGCTTTAATAGTCATACTTCCTCACCTTCTAGGGTCTTCCACCCCGCATGGTTGCACACATATTTAGTCTTTCCGACAAGAACCATGTCTCCAGCACTAGTACTCCGACATGTATTCTCTGGACCAATATATTTGACCCCTTCATTCCGATACCAAGCACTATCTATCGTGTTGGTCAGCATAAATGCCTTTTCTAACTTATCCCGTAAGGACAGTGCCCGTTTAACTTCGACCATTGCAACAGTGACAGGGGGTTCCTCATACGCTGCATGTATTACAGCGACTGTCTCTGTATCTGTACCATACAGTGTTTTAGTCAATGCATCAATTTTACTCATCATATTTCACTCCATCCAGCACTTTTTAACCAAGCGTTATCAGCAGCAACATTTGCTTCGTGCCTTTTGATCCTTTCCATTTCAGCTGGGTCACTAGCGCACTCATCACAAATTGCCCGATTACCATAAGGGTCAGTGTTGCCACATTTAACAAACACCTCTTTATAATCATATCCTTTAGGGACATTATAACTAACTTTGTTTTCGCAGGTCATGCTAACAGTTCCTTGTCAGCTGTTTCTAAAACAACGTAACCATCAAAATACTCGTCAAACACCTTGACAAGATTTTTGTAGTCACCAGACCGCATCTTAGCAACCATATATTCAATTTCATCGGACGCATATCCAACATCTCTTGCATATAGTTTCGCATATGCCATCAGGGCAAATGCATTACCGTCTGGTCCATCCAGATTAATTACAGGAACCGAATTTTTAGACTCACGAATCATTTATTTCATCATCCTCTTTATGGCCAGAGTGGTGTCTCCAGCCTCATTGTTCCAGCCAGTCACGAAGTCATCACAGAACTTCACATAGTCATCGTCACCCTTGAAATCCTTACCAGTGGCCGTCTCATACAACACAGTCATCCAAGTTGCATCCACCACATACATGGGAGTCTTTGCAGTCCCTACGTTCACAATGGGGTTAATGTCCATAATGTCTATTGTCATTATATTTCACCAAGCATTTTTGTTAGGTATTCCTTGGCATATACCTTCGCAGCACCAGGCCCGAAATACATACCAACATCTTCAACCACTTCATCAATGGTAAACTCAGATTCACCGCCATAGAAATAACCATTGCAGAAATCTTCTATATCCATCAGGTAATTTTTCATCTTAGCCATTTTTTATCTCTCTCAATTATGTCTAATGATACCACATCCAGAAGGATTTGTCAAGAGCTTATTTGGCCCTAGAATACCACCATGCAGAACCAACCGACAGCGAATATTGTGATCATGAAAAGGGTTCCAACAACCCATTCTAAGACTTTTTCTTTCATAGTCATTAGAGATACAAAGGCCCCGTCCAGTTGATGGGATATCCACCGTCAAGAATGTTACCCCTTGCAGCGTTTCTTGCGGGTGCTTTCCAACCAGCAGGTTTCAGAATGTCACCCAATTTGAACTTTTTATCGTTGTCAACACCAACGATAAATCCCCAAACCATCCGCTGAGAACCAAGTGTCTTAATAACCTTGATGTACTTCCTACCGTACTCAACAGAAATACCATCAGCAAAATTTGCCTTCATTTCATCATTGAACGACATACTATTGTAGTCCTCAATCATGGCAGTCTTCATCTTAGACAAACCAGACAAAACACTCTCAGAGCTTTCTTTAACGTAAATAGTCATTATTTAACCTCTTCTGCAAAATTGACTGTATTAACCATTATCCCAAATTTTTCTAGGGCATCCTCATATGAGGTATCCAACACTTCACTTTCGGTAAAGTACTTGCTCATCCGTGCCTCTATCTCATACTTGGAATTTCCATAACCCCAAAGATATAGCGGCGTGACATCATCCACAGAACTCTTACCAGTTGCAATCAAATTAAGCATTAAAAACCTCTCTTGTTTTCTGATTATGTCTTATAGTACCATAAAAGATTCGGCTTGTCAAGGCCTAATTTAGCCCGCAACAGCGAATATTTCTGCGGAACTACCATACAGGTCAAACCGCTTACCAACCAATTCACGTTTCCCAGCCTTAGGAAAATCAAATATTTTGGAATAACGTGACTTCTTGGCATAAACTACGACGCCAGGTGATTTTACCAGTTTGTTCCAGACATACCGTCCACCAGCAGACTGACTTGTACCAGCCATAAGCGTGATATCCATTTTCTTCATGATGAATCGGTAGATTTTTGCAGCGAGATTGTGGCCTTTATAGCGGCTATCAACCTCAGTCAGATCGATATGCCATGCGCCACGTTCTTTACTCATATCCACTTTTGCGACGATGCGAAAACGAGTTTCCATTTCGCCATTTATATTGCGTACTCGTTTGGTCACATTGCGGTCATAGACCCACACACTCATGTAGGTGCGTTCTTCTTTCTCAACATAGATGTTGTACCCGAAGGCCTTACCTACGAGTTCCAGATCATCAAGATTACCATATCCAAGGAAATTTCCCTTGTTCATCGTAATTCTGTCAACCATTAAAACCTCTTAATCTCTGATTATGTCTTATGCTAACACATCTGATTCGATCTGTCAAGTAAAATCGCTTACTCTAAGTCATTGAATTCATTGAGAATCCAAACTTTTTTCTTCATTTTACCTACGGTAAACTCTGAAAATCCCTTTGGAATGGGCTTATTCCACCCATTTTTACGAGCGATACTGACACTAGGGAACACACCAGCAAGATGCATAATATGTGCCATGATCCAATTATCTTCGATCATCCATGTGGAACCATCTCCACAGTCATCGAAGCCCATCAAATCTCTATCTTTAGAAGATACCTTGGGAGACAGGAAATTGAATTCATTATCCATTTTTCTCTCTTTCTTCATTATCTCTTATGCTACCACATTGAGAGGAATTTGTCAAGAAAAAAATGAGCTTATTTTAAAGAAATTTAGGTGGTTTTGTGATACCGCGACGTTGCATCTCCATACGAACCCACTCATATGCACGCCTGTTTTTCACTTTTTTATTGAGCAGTCTTTTCACTGCCTTGAAGGTCATCGCCTCAATTTTATCGTCTTTTTTGTTATTATCAACGATAACAAAATTTCCTTTAAACAACTGTTGAAATTGACCAATATTGCCCTGCACCTGTTTCCATGACATGATTGCTGTATCCTCTGGAACACTACGAGGACGGTCTGCATTGCGAGCAAGTGCAACATCCAACGAAGTGTTGACAAATATCATATGTGTGTCATATCCCAGCTGTTCAAGTTTTGCTTTGTCAGTACGAATCTTATCGTAATCTTTACCAGTACCATCAATGACCATACCGATTCGACCCATGATATAATTCCTTCGTTGCGCGGCAGTTAGTTCCTTGGCGCGAGCTCGCTGCTTCTCTCTTGGAACGTGCTCCTCTGGAGGCATTTTCTTATCAAGTCCAGCCTGATCCAACAACTTCTCAAACATTGGATCAGGGTTGACAACCCGAAGTCCTGTTCCACCAGTGGAGTATCCTACCACATACGATTTGCCACTGCCAGGACCGCCGGCTAAGAAGAAGGCTTTAAATATATGAGGGTCTTGCAACCCCTCTTTCAGTTCTCGATATGTTTTCATTCGTTGTAAGTCCTTGTTTTCTATATCCGGCCATTTCTATGATATATTTATCATTTTCAGAAAGTGGTTCATAATCCAGAGTGCGTTGTTGTGTTTGGAATGTCATTTTCTTGATCCTATTTTTGGTCTTAGCCATTTTTGCTTCCTTTCGCTGTTTATGTTTGGATACAGAGGTTTTTGAAATGGACACTTCTCCTTATGTTAATCGTCAAATCCGGCATTGTCCCACTCTTCATATGTGGTGCCTTTTGACTTATTTGATTGTGGTTCAAAATTATCTGAGGGAGCACCGATAGGTTCTAGCAGATTATCTTTACACAAATTCATTGACACTTTGTGTTCCCTGCTCGCTCCATTAAAATCATGACGTAAAGCCTTGACTAAAAATTTCCCTCTATATAGTCGATCATATTTGTCATTTTCAGTTGTTGTATAAGTTCCAGTGAAAGGAATATTACACTCTACAATATCTCCCGCAGCTAACACAGTAGTACCAAGAACGTCTATGTTAACCTGTAAACCAGTTTCTAACATTGCAAGTTGGGAATTACGTTTTTGAGATGATTCTTGGGGAGTGTGAGGAGTGTAAGGCATGTTGTAATAATCATCTTGAAATGCTGTGTCGTTTGCAAAACTAGTAGTAGGTTGTAAATACTGTTTTGCGGGGAAAGAATCTATCCTCTTTCCATCAGCAGTGAGAGGTAAAGGGTTGGCTAGTGGATAAGTTTTCCTACCAGTAGCGCTATCGACATGTCTTTCGTTATTAAAATCCATCAGATAGTTATATGTATACTTTTGATAACTTTTAGAAATTATATCATGAACAAGCATTTCTGAAGAATATATACCCGACCTGTAATTATAGATTATATCTGGCGCACCTGATATAACATAATTTTCTATATTATGCAGATTTCTTTCTACATCAGTGGCACCCTTTCCATCAGTTATAGTGCCAGCAACCGATTTTGTATACTTCATTTTTACTTGACCAGTGTATAAATGTCCAAGAGTCCTAAAATTATATCCACGGGTATTTTCAAAAAATAGATAGGTTGGATCGCTGTGTTGATATGATACTGCTCTCCTCATGGCCATATCAATTACACCAAAAGGACGTATATTTGGAGAAATGATTTTTTTAGATTCAGAACTAGGTTCATTAAAAAACTTCTTTTTACTATCCAAATCTTTTCTTAACATCTGTTCAACAATATCTGAATAACTTCCTACAAGAGTTCGTCTTACTGTTGCTCTCTGATTTATCACAAATTCTCTGGAACAGAAAGCCAAGATTGATACTTGAGTTCCACCACTATTACGTTCTCTCTTCTCAAGAGAAGTCACCATAAAAGCATTTTCCGTATAATCCAGAATATTTTCTACACCCACAGCTGTAGGAGTCCTTATTTTAAGTCTAAAATATTCCTGACCAATGATAGGCCCAGTTGATGCGAGATTCATAGCATCTTGTATCACCACTTGACCTGTTAAAGAAAGTTGTTCTATATCTTCAAAAATTGTAAGATTTAAAATAGATGCCTTTAAACCTATAACTTTCCCCGTTGACAAAACTAGGTCTGCCTGCACTATTTCATATTCACCACCACGCAACAATCCTTCAGCCATAACTTAACTCCCGATCAATTTTTCAAAATCCTCGACAAATTGTTCCAGATATGCTGGGTCCAGAAGTCGTATTTTTCTAAGTTCATCTTGTTTAGCTTCTTCATATTCTCTATTTGTAACCAACACAGCATCACCAATAGTATCGCCATCAGTATCTTTGTTAGTTGGACCAATATCGATCTTCACTGTTGTGTCACCCGATACTTGATAAATTTCATAGTGATGTGTTGCATCTACATTATCATATCTTGCAGCAATATGGGCAAGGAATTGACGATTGTTCATAGGCCATTGGTGATACCTGTCTGTGATATTATTTACAAGCATAATAACCCAATGATACTCTGGATCACCATAATATTCGTGAGCAACCATCTCAGGTGTTTTACCGTTTGGAATATCATAAGTATCAAATATTGATGCAACTGATTTTGCTTTAGAATGTATCGCTACTCTTTTCATAAGGTTAGTAACCACCCTTTGGTTTTTTTGATTTCGACCACCAGATGGATCATATAAGATATATGGAAAATGACGAAAATACATTTAAAACCCCTTATCTATTTTTGCTTGATCCACTATTTCAATTTCTCTGAAACCTAAAGCCATAGTAATTTTATTAGGGGGGGCACCTTTTTCATTTGGTTCAAAGGTAACAAACCTTTCTCCACCATATGATACATCACAAGACTCTAAAAAACATCTTCCTATTTTATTAATATATTGATTTTCCACATTTTGATGCATATAAGCAATTGAGAACATCTCAGGAAAATTCAATTCTCGTACATTACCAGTTGCTTCATTTTTAAATGCTGGTGTCATAGCCCTTTTGAATTCATATATTATTTTATCAATTGTTTTAGTTTCATCTTCAGATTTGGGTATAAATGTAAAAGAGAATGAAAAAGTTCTCTTAGAAATACCTTGAAACATAACTTCAGTTCTGGGAGCTATTATTGTGCCTCGTTCCATAGCAACTAAATCTTTCGTGCCAGGAATAGCAGCGTCGAGAAAACCCAACCCCATTCGTGTTAATCCAGTTCCTACCGGGCCAGCATTTTGCTTCGCAGCCTGGTCCCATGATGCGCCTGCTTGAACGTCCTTTATAAAACTGTATATTGCTTCTGACATAAAACCAATTGGTTTATCATCGTATGGGATCATATATTTTGCATTTACTGAAGGGGGCATATATAAAGCAATTGTTGTCCCACTTTTTGTATGACCTTGCCTCATATGAAGAGAAGTGTCGCCTGGTGTGCGCTTGTTGCTTATAGCGCCGCGGGCGCCCAGCAGTTCCTTTTCCCTCTTTTTCCTTGCAGCCCACAACTTGCCTTCCTGTTCCATATCGCCCGTCAGTGCGGCGGCATTGATTGCGTCCGTTAACTCTGCGTGTTTTTTATCTTTAGAGAAATCCATTTTTGCTGGAGTTCGTTTATATGTAGTAAACAGGATATAATTTGCCGTTTGAGCACTCGTACCAATATCTGATGGGTATTGTAAATATTGTTCCAGCGAACCTTTTGGTGTAGGATTAATCCCCTGCTTTTTGTCGGTCGTTGCCCTCGATTCGAACTTCTTGTTCTGGTTCGGTTTTCTTTTTACAGTTGTAGGTATTGGGAGGAATGTTGCCATGTCTAAATATCCTTATACACTCTATTGGAACTATTTATAATAAATGTCATACAAAGGTCGATACACACCAACCAAACCTAAGAAATATAAAGGTGATCCCCGAAACATAGTTTATCGTTCTCTCTGGGAACGAAAGTTCATGGTATACTGTGATACCAGTGATGCTATAATTGAATGGGGTAGTGAAGAGATCATTATACCCTATTTATCACCCAAAGATGGTCGGATTCACCGTTATTTTCCAGATTTTTATATTAAGGTAAAACAAGCTGATGGTACGATTAAGAAGATGGTTATTGAGGTCAAACCCAAGGTCCAGTGCAGTCCGCCGAAAGAACCTAAAAGACGTACCAGACGCTGGATGAATGAAGTTATAACCTACAGTGTGAACGATGCTAAGTGGAAATACGCAACAGAATGGTGTACAGACAATGGTATGGAGTTTAAGATTTTAACTGAAGATCATCTAGGCATTTCGTATAAATAGTTTTATGGCAGTAGAAAGCAGGCTTACTCAAGCAGTTCTTAAAGAGGCAAAAAAGTTTCTTCATGAAGAAACTTCCAATCAAGGAAAAGATATGCCCGTTGGTATGCCATTTAGGGTGCCGCCTCCGCGATGGTATGAGGAAAAAATTAAAGAGTTTACAGCGCCATCAAGAGAAACACTTATTCGACAAGGAGATATGCGAACTAAAAATCAAGGTCCATTTTTTGGCGAAATGAATATGTTTTTTTATGACGCTAAATTTAAAAAGACTTTACCTTATTGGGACAGATTTCCATTAGTGATACCTCTTTATGATTGGTCGTTTGATTATAACCCCAGAAAAGAATTTATGGGAATAAATTTTCATTATTTATCTATACCATTAAGAATAGCACTACTAAATGAATTAGTAGAATTATATATAACTAATACTGAAATTGAATGGGGCGGTGAGACTTTTAATGATAAAACACGATTAGTAATTAAAAATTTTTCGAAAATGATATTAAAAACCCCACAAGCCATACCATGTGTGAAACATTATCTTAATCCTTATATAAGAACTAATATTCGTAGGATTAAAGCTTCAGAATTTATAATTGCTTTGCTTCTACCTGTCGAGGATTTCCAATCTTATAAGTTGGGTTCTGGTGGAGATATACCATCCCAAAAAGTGTGGAGAGATTCAGCAACTGCAAAAGCAATTTATCGTTAACAAGAGTGGGTTAAAGGAGCAATAATAAATGACTGACCGAACAGAGTATTCAAAAAATGCTACATCTTACCCATTTCAAATAGAAAGACAAAAGGGAGGCGCGCCGTTATCGCAAGGAAGCTTGGGGGCCAAAGAAAAGGTTGGCGAGGGATTAACAGAGAAGGATAACTGGGCGCAAACTGAGAAAAAAGCATATTCAACTATGGAGCAAGCATGGGCGTCTTTTAGAACAAACGGAAGTGCTCTTCCAAGTCGTTTTGAAGTTATGATACACCCGCCGGTAAAAGCAAGTAGGGATGCCCGTGATGTTGGTTTACGTTGTGAACGAGTTTCATTACCCGGCAAGAATCTTACCACCTCTCCTGATACAAATGTGTATGGTGTTCAACCAATGATTGTTGATGGTGTTACGTTTGCTGGAACTGCCAATATGGTATTCACAGCAAGTCAAGATATGAGAGAACGAGAATTATTTGAAAAGTGGCAAAAACTAGCTTGGCATCCTGAGACTTGGAATATTGGGTATTATCAGGACTATATTGGTAGCATTGACATATATCTCTTAAATTCTCACTTTGACAGGGTATATGGAATTCATCTCATGGAATGTTATCCAAAAGAAATTAACCAGAACGATTTATCTGCAGCTCCTGCCACGGAAGCTTTAAAGTTGACTGTTCAAATACAATATAAATATTGGCAGAAGATCGATTTGGAAACATATGTTGATTGAATTAAACAGTTATAATTCATAATGGAGGATATTAAATTATGGCACTACCTAAACTAGTTACACCAGAGTATACATTACTATTACCATCAACTCAGGAGGAGATTAAATTTCGAGCATTCTTAGTTAAAGAACAAAAGGTTTTAATGATCGCTCAAGAATCTGGCGACGAAAGAATGATCGCTGACGCCTTGGGCTCTTTAGTTTATACATGTACCTACGGATCAGTTGACGCTGGTAAGAATCCAATGTTCGATATTGAATATGTGTTTCTTCAAATTAGAGGAAAGTCAGTAGGTTCTGTAGTAGAGTTAACAGTAGTTTGTCCAGACGATGGCGAAACAGTAGTACAAACCAAAGTTAGTTTGGAGGATGTTGGTGTCCAAACAAACATAACACATAAGACTGAATTTAACTTGACAGACGATATTAAAATTAATTTTAAATATCCTAAACTTAATGATATTAAAGGTCTTCCAGAGCATGCTACTGAATTTGAGCGAATGACTACATTAGTCCATCATTGCATTGAATCTGTTGAAACGCCAGATGAAGTTATAAATCATGTTGATATGACAGCAGCTGAAATTGAGGAGTTTATTGATTCTTTTAATGCAGAACAACTAGAAGGAGTACTAGAATTCTTCGATACAATGCCAAAGGTTCGACATTTGCTTGAAGTAACAAACCCCGTAACAGGTGTAAAAGGAGAAGTTTTACTAGAGGGAATCGAAAGTTTTTTAGAATAGCCCTTTCTAATGATAATATTACTAACTATTATAAAACAAATTTTGCATTAATGCAACATCATAAATATAGTTTAACAGAATTAGAAAATCTAATGCCATGGGAAAGGGATATTTACATACAACTTTTGACAGAACATTTAGAAGAAGAGAGGAATAGACAGAACGCACAACAAGCGTCAATGCCGAAAGGATAATCAGGTGTCGCAGAAAAAACTAGAAAAAGAAAGTCGATATGCGAAATATGATGTAGATGGAGATGGTGTGGTGAGTGATGAAGAAATGAACGCGGTTGCAAAACTAGAAGAACTAGAAATGCAAGAGGAGAAGTCCAATGCTCAACGAAAGATGGCTTGGGTTAGCCTTGGTGCTATGCTTATTTTCACTTGCCTTGTCTTCCTTCCTATTTTTCCCGACTCAAGAATTAAGGCATTGGCCGATTTGTTCGGGCTCTTCTATATTGGTATGGCGGGAGTAGTCGGCGCTTATATGGGTATGACCGCCTATATGAGTAAGAAATAAGGAATAAGTCATGGCAGATGCTTCATTTTTCGGAGATGGCGAAGAAACAAAAGAAACAAACGAAAAACTTGGTTCTCTTACTCAAATAACAAAAGAATTGGCAGAGTCAAATAGTGCTCTTATAGTACTTAAAAAGAGAGAAGTTGCAACAATCGAATCCAATCAATCCAATCTCCCAGCGATTGTGGGCGATTCGCAACCTCATGATCCCAAAGGCACACCAGTTAAACCAACAACGCCTCCTGTCCCTCTACAGGTAGAAGTTGCAGGTGGCACACTTGATAAAGATGCCGGCGGGGCGGCCGGTGCAGCTGAAGAAGAACAAGAAGAATCTGCCGATGATGAAGAAAGAACTTCCCTATTAAAAAAAATGGCAGGGTATTTGGGAGATCAAGCAAAAAGAGCCAAAAGATTTGTAGTTGGAGGACTCAAGGCCTTTTTTACTACTATTGCTATTGGTGGATTTTTGATTGCCCTTGGAGCATTCTTACAAAGTCCGTACTTTCCTAAAATGATAGATTTTATTAAAACAGAATTAATGCCAGCCATAGAAGTGGTATGGAAATGGGTTAAGAAAATAGGTAAATTTATAGCAGAAAATCTTACAGAAGTTCTTATCGCGTTAGGTGTGTTGTTAGGTATAGGAAAAGTAGCAGGAATTTATTTGCAATTTAAAAGAATGAAGTTAATATTTGGCGCAATTAAAGCTTTGCAACTTGCACAGTTGTCTACTACCGCCGGGACTATGTTGGTGCCTGAAATGGCAGCAAAGGGTGGTTTCTTAGCGAGATTAACCGCAAGGTTCGTAGCTATGAAGACGGCAATAGCTGCCAAGGGTGGATTGTTGTCAGCGTTAGGTGCGAAAGTAGGGGGATTAGGTTTACTTGGTAAACTAGTACTGCTAAGTGGTGTTTTGGCAGGGGTAGGTGCAGCATTTTTTGCAGTATATAAATTAGGAGAATTATTGTCTAGTCAAAGACACAAAATTGACGCGAAAACAATGACTAATGTTGAAGCAATCATTGCCAAAGGCGATAAAGCAACACTGCCGGAATTACAACAGGCGGCGAAGCAAATGGAAGCAATTGGCAAGGAGCAAGCACAGTTGGCTTCAAATCCAGAAAACGATGCAACAAGGGCTCGCCATAAAAAGACGTTTGAGGACTTGCGGGCCCTGATAGCGGAAAAGGGTGCAAAAGTGAACGCCCCGCCGGTGGAGGGGGCATCGTTGGAAGATATGAAAAAAATTGTGTTAAAAGACTTTCAAATTGCGGCAATGTCCACGAAATTTACAGGCGGACCCCAAGAAAGGGTCCAACAGATAAAAGCTGTCGGTGAAGGCATCCTTCAAAAAATCCTTGCGTCAGAGGGTTTTAAAGGTGCCGATCCAAAAATCCAAAAGGAGTTATTAGAATATTTCAAAAAGCAAGAAGGCAGAGCGTATAAGCCTGGCAGCAGACTCATCAACCGTGCTGCCAGAGAGCTTGACCCCAAGGCCCAAGGAAAATTAAAGAACCTGCCTGAACTTATGGGGCTTCAATGGAAGCGCGCCGCGGAGAGAAATAAAATGATCGAAGCAGGGCCAGACGCATGGAAGACAAAAACGGGACCACAAAGTTCTGTGGCACCTTCAGCAGCACCTTCAGCAAAAGTTGTAAGCCAAGAGTTCGCCTGGGGTCTCAACAACGGCGACTGGGACGAGGCGCCACTTAGTCATCCGTTATGGAGCGGAGCAAGACCACTAAGCTTAGAAGAATTCTACAAATACGCCAGGATTAAAGACCCAAGCGAATATCTGGAATATACGGAGGACTGGCGGATAAAGCAGGCGTTACGAGCCAGCGATACTAATCCACCTGTGGCAAAGGTTGTAGGTGGCAAAATACCTGCTGCGCCTCCAACTCGCGCCAATGGCCAAGTAATGCATTACGATGTGAACACAGGATTGTCTCGGCCGGCCAGTCCCAAACAGGCAGCAGCGGCGCAGCAGGCATGGGATAAAATGGGTAAAGGGCCCACTGGCAAGGCTTTCTCTAACACGAATGTACCAAAAGTTAATGCACAAGAGATAGTTAATGATATGAGGCCAAGAAAAGCTTTACCAGAGCGCTACGTCAAAAGGTATCAAAAAGATATCTCGAAAAGTGAAGACGAACTTAGAGATTTGGAAAAAGAACTCGCAGCTTCTCAAATGTTTATAGAAAGCCGCGGTGCTGGAGGTAAGGATACTGTGACCAATCTTCCAGAATGGATGGGCGGACAATCAGATGTTGACGCTGAGAGAGGCGACATTGCAAACAAAAAATCAGTCATTGCAAAAAAGAAACAAGCACTGGCAGAGAAAAAAGCAGCACTTCGCAGAAAAATGGGTCTTGGCGACCCTGTTAAAAAAATGGCGCAGGAGGCCTCCTTCGAAAGGCCTCATGATTCGTTGAAGAATTTATCAGCAGACAACAAAAAACTGCTTGATGCGCTTTATAAACAGGGTGTTGGTGGCAAGGACCAGGCTGCCGTTGCTGCCTATAACAAACTCTTGCAAGAATCAGGTGGAAGACTTATAGGTTCGCCGGAACCTAAGAGTGCTGCACAGGGCGTGCAACCAGTTCCAACTCAACAAGCAGCTGCACAGGGACAAAGTGGTGGTAATACAATAATTAATTCAAGTACTAAAGATGAAACCAATCATTACAGTAGAGCGGGTCCAATTACTAATACTAAGTATGATAAAGCCGGTAACAAAACACAAATAGTCAATACAGGGTAATAAAAAAGGGGAACCGAAGTTCCCCCTTTCCCTTAGTCGTTTGCCAACTTCTCAAAATAAGACATAGTGTCTCCATCATCTTTAGTACTAACAGCTGGCGCTGGACTAGGTTTGGTATTCACCTTTGGTTCAACCCAAGGTGCATCTTCCATTGCATCAGTAGCATTACCTACCTTGGTGGTTCCCGCAAGAACCATATCCAAACGAGTCTTCAACTCATCATAGGACTTGAAGTTGGATGCGGCAGTAAACTCTGCTAGAGGATACTCTTTCTTCCACACCTCTTCCAACTGTTCATCATCATCAAACAGAGCAGATGGTGCTTCAAACTCTGACTTATCATAGTTCCAATAACCATCAACCTTACGAATCTTCAACTTGAAGTTCGCACCTTCCCAAAAATCAAAGGGATTAACAGGGGTTTCATCTTGGAACGCAGGCTGCATTGCTTCCATGCACTTGTCAAAGATTTTCTTTCCAAAACGATAAAGCATTACTTTGCCCTCATTCTGGGGATTGGCCGGATCACTCACAACGTAGATGTTTGCGAAGTATTGCAACTTACGCTTCTGCCTGCGAGCAATCTCCTTGTCAGACTCGACACCAGAATTCCAGTATGCAGAGTTCATCTCTGATACAGGATCGTTCTGGCCAACCGTGGTGAGAGAGTTCTCAATATACCACTGACCTGTTGGGCCTTGAAACGCATGGTTCCAGACCTTTGCCCATGGCATATCCTCACCCTTAACAGCGGGAAGGAAACGGATAACGGCGTAGCCGTTACCTGTCTTATCCATAACAGGTTTCCAAAGACGTTCATCCACATAGGATTTCTTTTCTTGGGGGGCGTTTTCTTTTTCAACTGCACCGAGCAGTTTGTCCAAAGAATTAGACTTTTTAAGCGTACTTAACGACATATGTATCTCCTTATGTATCGTATGTTTCGTATGTTAATATTACTAATATATACTGTTTTATAGAATAAGTCAAGTCACTTATCCTATTCTATTTAGGTCATACAATTTTTAACTCTTCACAGAAATCTTCCTTTGACATGAATATTACATTAGGTAGGGCAGATTTAGCATTGTATTGCCAACGAGGAAAGTTTACAGGATCAACCATATAAAAAGGTATATCCTTAAACTCTTGAAAAATAGTGAACATCTGGTTAAACCAATTTTGAGAGTTAAATCCCTTTGTATCTGCGGGCAGATAATTAAGAGTTCCTTTATACAAATTGTTTAACGGCTCATCATAAGAGGACAAATCAAACCCCAACACATAAACCTCTGTTGGTTCTGCTTGACATGCTAAATGTAATGCGGTGTTACCAGTAGACCAGCCTATAGGAAAATCTATGGGACATACAACATCCCGAATACCAACCTCATTCATGTCATTGATATATGTAATCCAAACACCAACATCCTTTTCTAATTTTTTTACAAGGTCTACGGTGTCCATATCTGGATTCATTTTTATTGCGATCTCAATCTTTTCCTGTAATGTGTTTGGGTCTTTGCCTTGTATCACACACTCAGTTGTTCTATTCTTACTTCTGTGAATCAATGCTTCTGGTATATCGTATCCCAAAAACATCATATCTGCTACATCAGAAGGGACAGGACTCCAGTTTGCAAAATGCACATTGTGTATATCGCCAAACTCTGGATTTTCATCACACCAACCAGAGTCATATATCTCTTGCTGCATACCGTAATCAACTGCGACTAAATTATGTACGACATTAGGACCATCACGATAGATAGCATTACAACCCCATGTTATAACTTCATCATCAAATATGTGTTGATGGCATGGTTGAAACCATGAACGAGATTCCCCGTTACCAATTACAAGTGCTTTATGCATCCCGTAAAGCGCTCCATGAGGCGGGAAAGAGTTCCCTTGCGTGTTTGTCAATACCCCATCCAACATCCTGTGTCTCCTTCTGAGCATCTGGTTTGCATCGTAAATTGCATACACGAGCAAATGCCATAAGCGTTCCACTCCAATACCATTCTGTCATCATTGACTGTGGCAAAACCATTCGAGCCATTTCTGGTGCAATACCATCATCTAACATATTCTGATAAACAGTATTGCATGTAGCGTGATGATATCCAATATCCCACTTAATAGTTTCTTCTGAAGAACCTTGCTTCTTATTTTCTGCCGCAAGTCTCCATTCAGTAGGTTCGTAAAATTCTGGTTCGTTATCAACGTATCGTCTTGATACCTCATTCCAAACCAACCCTACTTGATGTTTTACTAATTGACGAGCAACGAAAATAGGGGCCTTAATATGAAACTGGAGAGAAGCATGCCCAAAAGGACTCCAGTGGTCATGCTTAGCCAAATAACGGATAAGTTTAGTATCTTTTCCTTCATCGAATTCCTTATGCTCTTTTGCAAATGATACACGGGCAGCGTTGACTACTGATAAGTCACTACCCATATGATCTACTAATTTAACTTCCATAATACCTCTGAAAAAATGGTGCTGGCACAAGGAATCGAACCTCAAATTGTTGATTACAAATCAACCGTTATACCGTTTAACTATGCCAGCAATCCCACCTACTTGTTGGAATTATACCGGCGTTGGGGTCTATAACCCTTCGGCCAACTTGGTTGGCGAGATGCAAGGGTCTTTACCCTTTCTCTCAACTCTTCGTTTTGCTTCACCAACTCGGCGTTGTCAAAACTAAGTCCCTTGATTTCATTCTCAAGGGTTGCAACTTTGGATTCATAGAATCCCTCTACTCGTTTCATAAACTCGACTCCTCTATGAGTTTCAATAGTCTTATTTTATACTGTTCCCGATCAATTGTCAAGAACCTTTCGTAATTATCCATGAGATTTCTTAAATCAAGCCATATAATATCGTCCTCTAATTCTCTGTTCCAGTTAGGGTCAAAGTTGACCAATTCATCCATTATTATTAATGTCTCTAACGAAATACGCCCACCCAGAAACTCTTTCATTAATTTCGGGTGTTGTTTATTTTCTACCACGAACAAATCTTCAAAAGATTCTACCAAAGGTTTCATTTCTAATTCAAACAGATCGAAGAAACCCTGTCTTTTAAGTTTCCACGAATTGTATATTTCATCGTTAAAGTTAGCGATATAACCCTTTTTATCTTTTATGAAATTTGAAATGAAGTAGTTTTTGATTTCTTCTTCGGTCTTGTACTTGCGAGACAGCTTAGCGAAGAACGATCTGTCCTTACGTTTGTAAAAGGATTCTCGTTTGATTTTAGTCTTACCCTTATAATCCACAAAATCATAATCACTTTTACCAAAATGTGCCTTCATAGCACAGTACATTAGATAAACATCAATCGGTTCCATAGTTCATAGCGGTAGTTGTGCTTGTTTGGGAAGGAAGTTTAAATCTCGCGCATTGGCTTCGATCTTCTCTTTGAGTCCCTTAGAAATAAGATTACTCACAGTATCAGGTTCAATATCTTGTCGGTGGCAGTAATCTAATACTGCATCCAAATGAGTAATCTGCTTTTCAAGAGCGATACGTTCAATCTCCATTGAAAAAGTCTTTGATGTATTAAGTGCCATTTTTACTCCAATAATAAAGTGGAAAGTCAGATTACATCTGGTGGTGACGGGTAACACACGCCCAACTTTCCATCCCGTGTACTAGAACTTATAACTGGTTTTAACACCAACTATCTTATCACCGAAATTCAAATTTTTATTAGCATTGATTTCAGCATAAGGCGTGATAGCAAAGGAATCATTCACGTTATAAGTGTACCCCAACGCCATTTCAATATTTGAAACTTCGGCATCATCCCAACTCCATGTTGGAAGTAATGAAAGTTCAAGTCCTTTTAGTCCAGCAACAACACCAAACTCTGTGGCTGCTGTTTCCTGAGTTACATTGTATTCCGAATCAGACACAACAGAAATGTCAATTTTAGGTAGGACGGATGGAACCTTTTTCTCTTCTGCCAAAGCAACCGTTGAAATGCTGGTTGCAAGTGCAGTTGCAATAAGTAATTTCCTCATTATATATTCTCCTCTCCCCTTGTTAAGTTGGGGGGTTAACCGTTGACCCCCCACGGATGTATTACGGCATCACCCGTTATACTGGATGTAATTATCCAGCAGAAGCGAGAGCAGCGTTACCGGCTGCAACTACTGCTCGAGTAGGTGAACCCATGCGATACTTAGAATAAGTATTGCCATCAAACGAGGAAACCCGCTTGTTGAGGTATACCGAATACCCTTGCATACGAATGGAACTAATCAACGCACGAGCATTCTTCACGCTATAACGCGATTCAATCTGCTTCGCTGTAAGTTCAGTTCCGTTCTCAAGTGCCGCGATCACTTTGGCGGTCTTTGAAGTAGTAGTAGTCATAATTTAAAAATCTCCTTATCATGACAAATTAGAATGAAAAATCCCATTCTATGTTGTGGGGGGTATTCTGTTACTAGGAACCCCCCGAAACCCTATCCGATTACGCAGCTAGTGCGAAATCTTGAGATGCAAAGTTATCGTTTGCATTTACGAATTTGACCAATAACGGAGTCATCCGATAATTCTCCACTCATCTATCCCAGCCAGTCGATCCTATTTCGCCCCCTAAGTCGGAGCTATTAACCACCGTAAAATTTTGGTGGAGGCGGGGAGTACTGCCCTCCCGTCCTGTTCTGTATTCAATTCGTATCATCAAATTATGTTATATTTATACCACATTATTGTTATAAAGTAAAGGTACTTTTAGAAAGTAATTTTACCAAACCCTAAAAGTAAAGCAATAATGCCTGAGATTAAAAGAATGTCTGCACATATACTCCAGAGAATATATAATTTAAACATCACCACTGATATCTTTTTTACTAGAGGGTTCTTCATCTAAATCCCCTAGAATTAACATTAACGTCATGGCTTTCTCCATATAGTTAAGTTTGTTTTAACTCCACGCTGTTTTTGAAAAATAGCGTTAAGTTGACTATTAGTGCCTGTTGATATAAAACACACTAAATCTTTAAATGGCCCGGATTTAAGACCATGCACTTCTACAACAGAAGAACCGCCTGTTTTAGTATTCATGAATAAAATTACAGGAAAACCCTTATCTCCATCATCCCAATGCGCCACAGGCATTTCACCTATTTTCATCAAATGTTCAAATACTTCTTTCTGATTTGCACAAAGGATGGGTTTAGCAGTAGTTAATGCATTAACCTCTGGAACCGCTGGTTCTTTAGTTTTGGGTGTTACTTTAGGTGTAGGAACTGCTTCTGCTTGTATAATAGGTGGTTGTAGTGGTTTAACTGCACCTATAGCCTTACAGCCCGCCATTAAAAATATTAACCCAAAAATTAGATACCGTTTCATTTTTCATCCTTTCGGAGAAAATTACTTCTCCTTATCTTCTCCCTCATCAGGGTCTTTTTTAGGGACATCCTCATCACCCAAAACAAACCCAAATTCATTTTCACGCAAGAAGACACGAATTTCAGATATTGGTCTAGCCCAAGCAATGTGTGGGATAACTGTACCCCAACCATAAGCACCAACCATTGATGGCACACCAATCATTTCGTACCTGTCTCTCTTTTTACTAAAAACCCATAAAGAACCACCACTATTACCAAAGATAATAGGCGTACTTGATAGGTACAAAGCTCGACCTTTACGGTCTTTACCATTAATACCACTCAACAACCCCTGTGTTGGATAAGGGGGATTACCCATACCGCTACCAATTGCCCAAGTTGTTTGGAACAAATATGGTCCACCAACATCTTCAGGCCAAAGTTTTGCAATATTTTTTATAACACGTTCTGTATCATCCAGACGTAGTAGCGCTAAATCTCTATCTTTATCCCACGCAACAATACGGGCAACGCGACCTGTCGTGCCTACAGCTGTACTGTAATCATTATAATCCCATAGTCGGACATGCACTGGACGGCGGGTTTCTTTCTGTATATTTTTACCCTGTTTAGGATCAAATACTTCATCTATGTTAATAGCAGTTTGAATCACATGATGATTCGTCAAAACAAGAGTCCAAACTTTATCTTCTTTCCAAGATTTATGGGTTCTTTCACCACTAAAAATAATAGTGCCTGACCCAGCTCCCTCACCCAAATCCACCAATACAGATGGATAAAGCATCTCTGTAATTTTCTTTACAGGAACTTCTACATTTTCAGCGTTAGATGCTTGCGGCAATAACAATGCTATCGCAAACAAAGCAACTATACTACCCTTCGCTAATTTATTGAACATTTTCTTCACTCCATATCTTAACTGTCTTTGCTAAACGCCAGTCGGCGACTGTCTCTGACAACATCCTCAAATAATCTGCTTTGTCCTTAATAAATTCTTGGACAGTCCCATCTTCTGTTACTACTAAAATAACTACTTGAGAAATATTGATATTTGTTCTTTCTTCGAACATTTCAGCGTAAGCAGAACCTTGAATATAGTAGTTCTCGTTCCACTCATCATTTTTCTCTTTTGTTGAGGTCTTAAAATCTATTATAGATAAAGTACCTTTGTATTTCGCAACACAATCGACTCTGCCGGCAACCTTATATTTATCACTATATAATCCCGCCTCTTGAGCATAAATGTAATTAATATGACATAATGCTTCCTCTTTTAATCGATTAAATAGACAGTATGGTAAGAAATCCTTCTTATGTTTTTCCCATTTCTTGGGCCAATCGAATTCTAGATTATTGAGGTAATCTTCACACATATGGTGAACTTTAGTGCCACGAGCAGCAGCAGTCCTTGCGATATGGTTGGCTACTTCATCACCAACTCGTTTACGCCACTCCATTAATCCCTTTTTATTGCGGGAAGATAAAACGGTTGTAATCGACGGATATTTATTTCCATCAGGCGTTTCATATAAACGCACACCATCCTTATTTGTTGCCGTTATAGTGGGCAATTCCACTGGTACATGATTAAACATTATGCTAAAGCGCGAATCCTCTCAACTAGTCTGTCTGCACGATTGGTTACCTGTCGATACCAAGCGCTATCTACCATCTCATCTGCGGCAGCGTTCCAATTACGGGAATCTACACCCCGTTTCATACCCTTAAATTTGCTCAAGCGCGGCCTACCCATGTTGAACATCATGTTGGCAATCACTTGCTGAGCTTCCTCTGGCAGACTGGCAAAGTCTTCGTAAAGGATGTTGCAGTCTCGCAAGACGTTTTCGCAATCCTGTTCGAAGGCCTCAATGACTCTGGACTCACTGACGGGAGTGCCGAGCTCGGCTCCATGTTCTGGGTCGGATTCAAGAACCAGATGGCCGACGCCAAAAGTAGCATAGCCGAGATGATCATTATATACCTCATATTTGACCCCCTCATCAATTTCTAATTGTTCTCTGAGTCTTTCTAAATCCATTATTCCATTCCTATTCCCAATTTGATTTTATTAATTAAATAACTACGCACAAATCCTGATCGTACAATATCACCTATTGTAAACTCTGTACAATTAAACTCTTCCATTTCCTCAAGAATACGAAGCATATCATGTAGACCATTTCTTTCATTAGTCCTCTGTAGATCAGTCTGATCAAAGTCGCCGCAGAACATGATACGAGAGTCCTGTCCTACGCGAGTGATGATTGTATCCAGCTCGTGGAAATTCATATTCTGACATTCATCTACTATAATGATTGCATTGTCAAATGTCAACCCTCTTAGGAAAGAAGTTGATAGGAAATAGAGTGTGCCTTGTCCCTTGAGTCGATCATACAGGTTATTAAACGATTGTTCATTTGGTTGTTCAAACATGAATTGAACCATGTTCTGATAAGGAACTTGATATAACGCAGCCTTATCTTCCTCATCGCCTGGCAAAAATCCAATCTCGCGTGTGGGAATGAGAGAGCGAACCAAAACTACCTTCTCATATTTGGTCTTCAAATCCATGACTGCTTGCATTGCAAGATACAACGAAATAAAAGTTTTACCTGTGCCCGCGGCACCAAACATAAATTGGTTTTTACCTTTTTTAAACGAGTCAAATACCACCTTCTGATTATCAGTGATAGGTTTAATTGTGACTAGATTATTGTGATTAATCTCTTTATTTTTTTTACTTGCCATCATCTATCCTTAAATCGGGGGGGAGAGGGGGATGCCGGGGGCTCTTCTCCCCCTCTCTGATGCATGGGCGGATTGACTTCCCAGCTTGCGTAGACGCTGTGCATCCGTTGCTGAAGTATGTATCTCTCGCCCGCATCATGTTTATTTATACTAGATAACTCCATGTTTTTTCAAAACTTGCCGTGTTCTAATCTCTTTAGAAGACCTTGACGCACTTGGCGCATACCTATCTGCTAAAGGTGTGCCAGGATTGTTCTCTGCCATTCTCTGTAAATTCTCTGTCATACCAGAATCTTGTTTAGGTCCAAAACCCATAAGGTGATCACCAGCCACTACAAATCCTGTAGGAACTTGACGAACTTCGGGATTGTCTTTTAGATATTGTTCGCGTTCAGCATTAGACATCATCTCATCCCATTCACTATCCGATGGTTCATGATAAAATCTATATGTAGGCATTATACGTCTAACTCCATTTGTCGAGGATCACCACCCAATATAGTAACCTTTAATTTAAGACGATCAACCTCATTTCGAAGTTCAATCACTCGTTCATATAAGTCGTAAACTTGTTTCTGCATTTGTTTTATTTCTGTCTGCATAAGCATTTCTTTCGTCATCAAATTAGGACGCTGCTCTTTTAAGCGCCTACCCATGTACTCCCAATACGGTTCTCTGTTCATTGAACCACTCCGGCGTTGCTCTGCTTTTCCATGTTGCAAAGTCTGACTTCTCTACTATGTAGTAGTTTTGATAAGCTAGAACCGCGTCATCACCCTTGCAATAATCTGGCATACATTGGGGCGGATCAACAAAACCGTTCCTTTCAATAAAAAATGGTACAACACTAAGAGGTGTAATAAGACGTTCTGTTGCATGGTGTTTACCATAACGGAAGGTATATTCATCCATCAGGGACAGCATAAGACTGTACAACCACTTATAATGTTCATCACTAGAACGAACCCATATGGTGCTAGGATGGTTCTTATGAGCCATCTTGTACAAACCAACCTTGTTGGCATATAAATCACTGTCGAGAAAACGATGTGCGCTGGAAAGCATTTGTGCGCTCTCCAGTATCATTTTAACCACATGTTTGTCGCAATGCATTTGTGCGGCAATTCTAGGGTCACGATCTAAATAGAATATGTTCATCTAGGGTTATCCTTTTGATTATTCATACTACGCTCCCTGCTTCTGGGAATACTCTTTTCAGAAATACTATAATGATATTCTAAGATACCATCTTGAAAAATTTTCCTTGGTAGATTTGTCATATCTTCCCAAACATCATAGTTTATCTTTTTCTTGTATTCATCTATTTTGTTCATCATCTTTCCTTAGCATGATCCAATAGTAGTATTTTACTACGTTTTTCCTCAATTGTCAAGACCCTTTCATCCTCAATCATATCAATAATTAAAGTAGTAATATCTACCTCTTTACCCAATTCTCTAATTTTCTTTTCTAACTTTATAAGACTCTCTTTATAATAGTCTATTTCTTGTTGTTTACGAAGCCGGGTTTCTATAAGGTCTTCTAATGAAATTACCTCACCCATGACAATCTTTCTACCATTGCACTCTCAGCATAACACTGGAACACAACAATCGGTCTTAATTCTTGACAATATTTTGAAATAGGTTGTCCCTGATGTATCTGGTCACAACTAAAAATAACAAGACGATTGCCATAATTTTGAACAAGAGTATTCTCTACTAAAGTTCCACCACCCCATGTAGGTTCCCAATTTAACTTCGGGTAATAGATCATGGTAAAATCACAAGCATCATAGTGAGCCTGCTGTTCTAATCCATGAGTATGACCAAGAAGATAAGAAGCCTTAACTGTCTCCAACCCTTTCAGTTGTATTGCGTTCATTAAATCTTCTAATAGATCGTAAATAAAGAGCTCTCCATCAGAATACCAATGCATATTTAGGGGTGTAGTCGTTGGTTGATACTCATATGACCATTTGAGTTTAGATACTTCTTGATCGTACCTATTCGATTGAGCGATATCTAGAATATTATCAAAAATTTCAATCATGGATTTTTTCTACTATGTGGAACATCCCATACAAAAGTGAGTCTATCTACGTCGCCATTATTATATGACATATGAGGCTTCTTATTATCAAACCAGAAAAACGTGCCTGGGTCTATCTGGTGAGATTCATCTTCAACCGTGTACAAATAAGTACCTTGTAACGATAAGTGATACCTATCCCGTTTTAGATAATACTCGCCCTCATCAATATGTAACCCCAAGGTTTCCCCTGGCCTCAATCTAAAAAATGCTGCCCGTGAGTGTCGATGAAGTTTATAAGACTTCAACCATTTTCTAATGCCAGGATAACGATAGTACATAGGAGTGTTTTGTTGCAGTTCAGTCTTCTTCGGATCATCGTCAGGGTTCTTTACAGCAGCCATAGTAAGTGGCAGAAACCCATATGGTTGTGTATCTCCGGCAGCACCTTTCAGTGTTCCAGCTACACCCCAATCCTCTGGTCTAATATCTGCTAATATCTTACTGACATCAATATTTTTTTCAATAAACCTAAAGTGACTCATTTTTTTTGTTTATAAAAGATATGATCCTCTATCTCTACAGTCCTCGTTTTTGTTTTTGCCCATGCGGGAACAACGTAATCTGCATGGTAAAAGGTCGCCCCATCTGTTATATCGTAAAAAGGCAATTCGTTTGATAAAATAGAATCTGAAATTGCTAACATTTTTCTATATGCGACTTTATTTTTTGGGTTGTCTGATTTCCCATCACAGTACCATGAAAATTGACAACGATTTTTCACTGGAATTTTTATACTGGCATTTTTCCAAGATGGTCTTGTTGGGCCCTGTTCCACAACCTCACATATAGTATTAGGAAATCTAGAATCATTAACCCGATTTAAAACGACAGCAGTTACAGCCATCCATCCAGCAGTTCCTTGATTTCTCGCTTCATAATATATGTTCTTCGCCAAACATTCAGCGGAATCATCATAGTTAATTTCTGTTCCACTTACGGGAGATGATGCCCAAATAGCAGCACTGATTACAAACAATTCTAGGCCGTTCATTAGAATTCTTCCACAGAAGTATGAAAACCTTCAATCTCCCAAATCATCTTTTCAGCTGCTTCAGCATCTTCCTTAGTCTTATAGATTAAGGCATCAGGGTTAGACCATCCCTCGACAAACTCAACAGTGCCCGGCGGGCAACAAAGTTTATAATCGGGGTCAATTAATGACGCAAACTCATTTGTTCCACCTAACCTAATTTTATACCATGACATTATATAGTCTCCTTCATATCATCGCGTTCACCATATCCATTGGCCTCACACCAACGAATAAACAATCCCAACTGACGGCCGAATGCCTCAATTTCCCAAGGATAATCATAATAATCTAAATCAGACATATCGTACTTTGTCTTCATAAACCTAACCATATTAGGTTCACTGTACTCATACATCTCGCCTTTGACCCACTGTTTTACATGAACCATCTCATGTGCTAAGTTGATCAAGATATTTCTAATACTCATACTGGAATCCAGCTCAAGTGTAAAATCTCTGGGAGTCTTTTTTAGGTCATCCCAAAAGGTCCAAATAGCAGTACCTTCACAACCTGTTTTCTCAGACATATTGTGTTTAAGATTGATGTTAATTTCAAGAGTGTCTAGAAGTCTCTTTCCCATCAATTTCTCAGCGAAATACCACGCAGCACTATTTACGAGCACGCGGTTTTTCTTAGTTGATCCTGTGATGTGAAGTAACATTTATAAGTCCTTTTTCATCCTATTATGATCATACCACACCACAAGGAAAATGTCAAGAAAAATCGCTATAAAAATTAGCCAGATGCCATGCCTTTTGCTTGAGGATATGTCGGTCCTTCAATTCGTTTGTACTCATCATCCCAATCAAATGCTTCCTTAACCACATTATCAGACAATCCCTTGTATTTACGATGCAACCTCTTGTCCTTTGCCGCAACCAACAATTCAGCTTCATCTGCATGGAGGCCCTCAAGCATTTGAACAAACATCATCTCACGTTTATTTTGATGCAAGCTAGGGTTGCCACCTTTAATGTAGTGATACAGTGACCTCACTTCCATTTGTAACGTAGTATGTTCTGTCCCTTCTGGGGCATCATTCGGTGTATAAGGTACATCGCCTTTTGGTAATTCCCACTCTATTTTGGGATCAAAAGATGCTTTACAAATCATACGAAGTGCATCCGTTTGATATTGTCTAAGATAAGTAACCTTTTCCTTTTTTGTTTTGATTTTAGAAACTTTATCTAAAATCTCTGCAAAACTTAGTGTGTAGGTATCGATTGCCATTAAAATTCTCCTATCGATTCAACGAGGCTGCGTAACCTCTTCTGTGTAAAATAATTTAGTAGTTTGCTACGGTCACCTTCTGAGGCCTTGTGATATGTATTAATACACTCCAAGTATAAATCATTTGGTGATTCTTTGAGGTCAATCAGTTTCTTGTTCCTCTGATAGTTACGTTTGACCTCATCATTTGGAAATTTTCCTTCAACCATAGTTTGAATTTTTTTCCTACTCAGGGGTTTTTGTCGCAGGCCATCCGTAAAGGTATTATCTGGAGATAACACGTTAGGAATACCATCACTGCTATCGCCCTTCAATACATGTTCATTTAGATAAATATCTGGGTCAATACCGTTTACAAATTTCTTGGTAATTGTACTGAACTGTGACACATTTCGAAATTTATGTAACTGAATAAAATCTTTGTCACCTGACAGGATCAACGTCTTACCGTTATCAAACTCCAACTCACCACACAATGCAGCGATTATATCATCAGCCTCTGCACCGTATACTTCTAGGTGTTTATAGGGGAAAAATTCTTTTAACTCATCTTTGACCGTATTTAACACTTCAAAAATGGCGTCCCAATCGTGTGTAGAAGATTCTCTACCTTTCTTACGATTGTGTTTATATTCTGGGAAATAGTCTCTGCGCCAATAGTGTTTAGAATCATAACAAAGAACCAGCTCACCATATTCATCATTAAATCTACTACGGTACATGCGTAGTGAATTGAGAATCATATGGCGTACCATATCCTCATCAGGTTTGGTTTGTTTGGTCATATTCAGATGCATCATCACAGATGCAACAGATATTTGGTTCATATCAACTAGTATCATAATATTATCTATTTATTCATCACTGTAGCGTTAAAACTCATCATACGGCGTTCACCATCTACCGAAAATGGGTATACAAAATGTTTCAACCAAGATGGGAAAACAAGAAACTTACACACTTCTGGTTTAAATTTTATGTTATCACTTCTAAACGATTGGTTCTCACCAAACGCAAATTCGATCAAACCTTTTGCGGGATAATGATCCATGAAATCTTCTTCCCATTCCTCATCCATTCCCTCTGGAACTTTGAGATATATACCGGCAGAGAAATCACCATTATGGTGATGTATAGGATTAAAGTCACCCGCATACTGACTCACAACCCAACTCTGCGTTAAATGAATATTTTCAATTTTAGGCTTCTTTCCAGTATCCATTCGAGTCCAAGGATTATTTCTCTTATTGTCAATCATGTGATTTAGGTAGTCGAGGCAACCCTGTTTCATTGTCTTAAACAAAAATGATCGATCAGCCTCATCCTTAACAGGAATCAAAATTTCTTTATTAACCTTACCAACTAATCTGTGGGACCAATCCCACATCTCACTTTTTTCATCACTAGCCAAAACATCATCAGATATATTATTAACAATATCAACGAATCTTTGAGGAACCGTTGTTTCTAAAATTGTTGGACTAAATGGTTCATGCCAGTTCTGGGCCATCATCATCCTCTAATAAATTCGTTAATACCGCAATAGTTTCGAAATCAACTTCCGTTTCAATTTCATCTGGAGTTGAATTAACAATTTCTACAAAATCTTCCATGAACTTTTGTGTTGGGTGTTTTAACCCCATATCCCTATATATGGTTCCTTTAACCAACTCAATTATCATGGCCATATCCCGAATAAAATCATTTGCACCAACCTTAATTCCATTCTCACTCATGGTGTGAATCATTTGCACCATCAAACTTTGACAGAGCTCTTCGGCAAACATGATATTTTGCTGTGTAGCAAGAACGTCTACATCAAGACCTTTTACTTCTCTTCCGCTTTTTGCGGGCCACGGTCCTTTGATTACGTTTTCCGGCGGGTTTGGCTGGTCGTTCATCTTCTCTTTCCTCTTCAAGCATTTCTTGTGTATAAACACAACCCATATCGGGGTAAAAGGTTCCTACATCCCTTTTTGGTTCGCCCTTCTTCGGACCAAACCAATAGTAGGAAAGTGCAACACATCTATTACGAATCTTGCGTTGCATTTGTTCACCATAAAACATATCTACCCAATCGCCGTCCCTTAGATATTTTTGCATATTACGAATATAACCTTCATGCGAAGCAAGTCTTGAAACAGCACCTTTTACATTTTGTCTTACAGCAGCACGTTCAGACTTTGCATAATCCTGTTGAATTTTGATCCACTGTTTAACCTTAGTGGGACTTAATTCATGTTCATCAGGAAGATCATGCAAACTTTCATGCAATCCAGACTTACCGTAATTAGGGTTCTTTTTAGCTCTTGCCTCTCTCGCTTTTGCAAGACGTTCTGCCGCAGCTGCCCGTTGCTTGTCAGTCATGGGTTTGCGAGGTTTGCGAACCTTTGGTGCTTCCCATTTACTGTTGTCAGTAGAAGCAATAATTTTCTTTCTTGCCATGGATTAATATCCTTTTTCGATCATCCGTTTTTCAAGGTTACGTTTTTGCCGACGTTTCGCCGCATCACGATCTCTGCGTCTTTTTTCACCCTTAGTCATATGGTACTCTCGTTCTCTAAGTTCATTGAACAAGCCATCATCGGTGAGTTTCTTTTTCAAGACTCTCATAGCCCCATCAACATTATTATTGCGTACTTCGACTCTCACTTAATTTCTCCTCATTTCTGAATACGTTGTTTTATTATGTATGACAACCTCAGCATCGGTTTCAATCCAAAGTTTAGCACCACACCTCCTTGGTTTATCGGGACTATATATCATTGAACTGGGGCCAAGAATGTCAACCGTTGAACCATACCATGTCTCGCCATCAACCTCAACTCGACACACAGGTTTAGACCTACCATGTTTATCGTTTGATTGCTTGAGGTTCTTGTTAATATGAATGATGGTTTTCATCCACGCCTCATATTAGCGATTTCGACTGCTTGTTTCTTACCACGAATCGGTATTGCATTAGATTTATGCATCTGACCAATACCGATAATATCAGTGCCCGTATAGACATTTTCTTCCTTCTTAGCCATACTAGGATTATAAAATTGGTCGGAGTTGTAAGATTCGAACTTACGACCCCCTGCTCCCAAAGCAGGTGCGCTACCAGACTGCGCCAAACTCCGTTTGGGTGTAGAATTCTTAGGTCCAGTAACCCCCATCTTTTTTAGGAATTTTGTGTGTTGACGTTCCGCCTCCAGAATGGAGGCAGATTTCTTTTTCTTCTTACGTCTGCGAGTATTATTCGTTGTATAATACGCAGGCAGTAAATGCATACCACTCATAACAAATGAACTATTTTACCAGCGCATTTTCCGAACCATCCGGCACTCATGCCGATGGATTATAGTGTAGTTGCCCCAACGATCCCGTCCACCATACGCAACAGGACCACACCTCTCTACCCAAATGGGGCGAGGGTGTTTGTTCCAATGACGCCGATAATGACGATGCCGAGGGCGCCTACGTTCTACATAAACAGTCTCAGCATGACCGCTGTTAGCGATCACAATACCGAACATTGTACCAAGGATAGCAGGAGCAACCCAATCGCTACCTGCTCTCGCGGGAGCAGTGGTAGTTATTACCATTAAGGCAGCTGCCGCAGCAATTAAAAATTTCTTCATAACTTTCTTCCTTTTTCAGTCTAGATATACATAATACATCATTTTTCAAACTTTGTCAAGAGCTTTTTTTGGCTTCCCTGACGGCTTTTGCAATTAATTCTGATATAGGAATCAACTCCTTATCACCCTCAGAATCCGTATCTGTTGCGACATAACCCCCCTTTTCCAGAGAATCAAGCATATATGTTATGACAGATTCCGTTGAAAAATCTGTGGATTTTATGCCGCACCAGTAAGCGAACCCTAAAGACCCTAATGCTAATGCTGTATGGATATATACGTCCATAACCTTATTTATCCTTTTTTAACCTCTTAAAAATAATAAGTCTTCTTCTGTGCTATTCGTTCCGATGGCCAGGTTTCCCTTTTCTGGTACTTTGTGGACTGTCTTCCAAGATATACTTTCCGAAGACTTATTATATCCTATAATATCAGGCTGAATCGGGTTTGTCAAGGTTTTTCTCGGCTTTTTCATGTTTTTTTAAAAACGCAAGAAGCCCGTTCTTCAAGGTTTCTTTCCTTTTTTCTTCTACATCAACCCAATCTGCTAAATGGGCAAATTCTTCTTTCATACCCATAATGTAGTCAGAACGCCAAGAAAGAACCCAACTGTCGCTCCTAGAATAAAAGAGTTCAATAGATCACTGTCAAACCATACAGGTTGATTTTTAAAGTACTCATCTGATACTTTATGACCTGTTTTTAAACTCATATAATTCTTACTCATTATTTTTCTCCTTCGGTTTATAAATTGTCACTAATTCATCCTTACCTTTCACCTTGATTTTGTCAACTTCCTCACCCCGCATTTCTTCTGGCAATTGTTCTTGCGTATATGAAGAATACAAGGTATTGACGATACCGCCACTTTCTTTCTCGTAGTTACGAGTTGCAGCCTCTAACCTTGCCGCAAGGTTAACTGCATCTCCAATAACTGAATAATCAAATCTGCTATCACTACCCATATTACCTACAATGCAAGTTCCAGTATTTACACCACTACCTATATTTATCTCCGGCAATCCCTTATCTTTAAATGACTGTTTCAATGCCTCTGTCTCTATCGCACACTCCACAGAAGTACGCACTGCCATCTCTGCATGGTTCTCACAATCTATCGGTGCGTTCCAGAAAGCCATGATACAGTCTCCCATATACTTATCTACTGTACCGCCGTTCTTTAGTACGATCTTGGTCATGCGATTAAGGTAATCATTTATGCACTCCACCAATCCTTCTGGATCATCATTGTTCTTGTAATGTTCAGAGATTGGCGTGAACCCTACGATATCCATAAACAGGAAACTCATCTCTCTACGTTCACCCCCCAACCTTAACAAATCTGGATTCTTCTGCAATCGTTTAACCATCTCTGGTGCAAGGTAGTGTTCAAACTGTTTTTTGATTTGTTGACGCAACTTGAACTCTTCCATGAACCTAAGAAATGCAGCAATCGCCCATGCGACAAATACTGTTAATACAGGATAGCTCCAATCCACCAAAAGATCATACTTCGTAAACAAATGAGAACTACCATAGAACAATCCTACCACTGTAGCAGGCATTGCTACCGCTCCAAAGTACCACGGGAGCAATAATACGACAACCATCAATAACAACCCAAGTCCAAAGGATGCGCCAAGTTCTGCAAAGTTGGTCCAATATGGGCGTGTGATGTTTCTTCCTGTCATCATGGTTGCAAGAGCAGAACCAATTAAATCATGAGAGTGAATAGAACCCATAGGAGTAGATACAGGATTATCTAACCCTGTCGCAGTCATACTCAGTATTACTATTTTTCCTTTGAGGTCTGGTAATTCTTTATGAAGAGCAAAGACTGGCATTTTCCATTTAAAGTCAAGCCATATGTTACCATGTGGGTCTGTTTTAATAATTTTGAATTTTGGAATTCTGACAGCCTCGACGCCGGCACTTCCAGTTTTCATCTGATAGGATATATCCCCTGCTGCCATGCGTAGTACTTCCAGACTGATAGAAGGATATACTTCATCTCCCACCGCAACTACCAGAGGCATACGTCTAACAACACCATCTTTCTCTGGAGAAATAATCATCATACCTACTGCGTTTGCGCTCTTTGCAATTTCTGGTATTGGACCCAATACACCTTGATATTGATACAACCAACCATGCCAAGATTTGCCAACCTTTGCAACCCCTCTAGTTACACCAGAATTGCTGTCATCTGTAGTGGGTATCTGTCCTATGATTGTTGGTGATTTTTTGAGAGTTCTTGCGAGGACGGCATCTTTACCGAACCTATCCTTGTCTGCAAATAGAATAGGAAGTACGACCAAACCAGCACCCTTCTGATACAGTTTGATAATTTCGACTGATAGGGAATTTCTATCCCAAGGCCATTGACCTTTTTTCTTAATTGTTTCGTTATTGATTTCTACTGTGACAAGGTTTGACAGTGATTGTGTAACTTGATTACGTTGATGTTGGTCTAGTGCTTTCATTCGCACCATGTCTAAAAACCAAGGGTCTGCAAAATGCACACCACAAAGAACTAAAATTGCCAATAATGATATAATCCATTTTTTCATTGTGTTCCTTGTGTTGTATTTATAGTGCAACCTAAAGCATTGCTACATGTATTATCTAAATTATAATATTGAGCAGTACTACCTTGCTGAATCAAATCAAAATCGGTACTATAACCATCTAAGTTAACTCTTGCTCCATGATTGCCGCTGCCACGTTGAGTAATATTTACCTCATGGTCGGCATCTAGTGTAACGTCAAGATAGTGAGTTCCAGTGTCTTCTTGTATAAAGGTTCCCTCATTACTATTTCCGTTTACATCTAGAAACATTGTTTTCTGGCCATTGTCTTTTTGTGTGACGGTGAAATTATTACTGCCACCATCTATATCTGCCTCAAAGAAGTGCTTTGATAATGTTCCACCATCATATTGAGTGAGATTCATAACATTAGAATTTCCAGTAATATCTACTATCATTTTGTGCTCACCCTGATCGTTTGCATGATCCCCCTGACTTATTGTTAAGTTTGTGTTATTACCATTTATAAACAGGCCTATTCCATTCTCATCACTGCTGCCAGTTGTAGTCACGTTGCCTTGTTTTACAGTTAATACGAGATTGTCTCCTGTTAAAGTAGCAGGCCCAGACCAATCCTTATCCACAATAAAATTATCTTCACCGTTTTGTTGGATGTTAATTGTGGCGTTAGCACCTGATTGTACTATGCAAATATTACAACCATTTTCTATACTAGCATTTATTGCAGCGGTTCTTTTTGTAGTTTGTGCTGATGATATCGTTACAGCTGTCGTTGGTTGTGTCCATCCACTTGCAAGAGCAGTCCGTAATGCGTTCATAAATGCTTTGTTGTTATTAGTATAATATGCACTATGAGATGCATAATTAATATCTGTAAATACAAAAACTATGCCATCGCTATATGCATTATTTAAATCTTCACCATACCATACTGCTGCTAGTATATTTCCATTTGCATCTTTTATCAACCAATCTCCATCACCCACTGCTGATAATATGCCGGCAGCTGGAACAGTCCAAGTACCACTCATGCCATCTACATATGAATGACTAGTATTCCATTGTGTACCATTCCCACCATAGGAGCTGCTATAAGTTACAGTTCCACCACCTAAGTCCGTTTGTATAAAACTAGCTATACCTGTATTTCTTGTTTGATGATTGGAGTGAGGATTTTCAGCATTAAGAAATAAAGACCCCCCTCGTGCAAGTAAAGCCTTATAGGCATTTTTCTCTGATGTGGTTAAGGCGTTAGCATTACTATACCTTATATCATACATTTGCTCATAACTAGTTGTATCAGTAGGAAGAGATGTTCCCATAGTAACTGTGTGGCCAGCATCTTCTAGTCTGTTCTTCCATTTTTGATGGGTATTGCCATAACTCTGATGAAGAATAAAAACATCCTCAGCATATGCGACAGTAGTGATACTACTGAATAGTAATGTCAATAGTAGAAGAATAACCCGCTTCATCTGTTCTTATCTCCGGCACCACGCTACCTTTTTGATCTATGTTAATTTTATGACCATCTACTCTATCTAAAGTAATGTCTATTACACTGTTATCATATTCTCGAATCAATTGAACTATATCACCTTCTATAAGAGTTGTCACTAGAGTCTCTGGGTTATATCCGGCAACTCTGCCATCTGTACCAGATAGTGTTCTTGCTAATATTCTGCTTGGTCTTTTGTATTTTTTATTTAATTCCGTTAGGACATTTAATAGTAAGCTAACATCTAAAGGATTAATATCTAAACTGGTAAACCCACCTTCTTCTTCTTGGCCCTCACACTCTTCCTCTAAACAGTTTTTGTCAATCTCCTTTTTTTCATCTAAGAAATTTCCTAGATTCTTTTTCTTTTTATCTTCAACCTCAGCAACTGCTAAATCCACCTTCTCTTTGGGTGGTTTGACGATCAACATATTATTAATCATACTTTCTGTTAGGTCAAGTACTTTGGGTTGCGATGGCCTAGACTCCCTTGACCTAACCGACGTTGCTTGAAACGCTCTAGTTAATATCACTTGACCTATATCAGACTCTACTGATATCTCTCCTACAGTCCCATCAGCATTTGGTAACAATATAATAAGTGATTGACCTATCTCATCCACCGTCATACTAAATGCCGTACCCCGAACACCTATCCTGGCAGTCGGAGTACGAATGTCAACATTTTGTTTGCTTAATTTTGCGATATTACCACTAGCATATCTAACTGTACCAAGAGCGATTTTAAGTACTAACTTCGAACCTTTAGCACTATTGGGGTCATAAACAAAATCATCTATAATGAGAGAACTTTGAGAGCTCACTGCCACGTTGGTATCATCTATAAATGTGATACCAACTTCCCCCTTACCAGTTTTGACATTATCCATAAACATAATGTCAGAATCTAGATTAAGGACAGATTCCGTTCCTTTTCTCTCAACAGACGCAACACCCTCTTGTAGTACTACATTACCAATTGTTGAAGCATATGATAACTGTGGCAATAAAACCAACACAATTGCAATTAATTTAGTCCGTAATAGTGATATCAACATCTGAGCTAGTTGCATTTGTCACCGTTATATCAACATCTGTACTATTAGCTCCAGTTTGTGACATAGTAAAATCACTACCCGCACAAGAGCCAGTACATAAAAGTTTTGTTTTATGTGCGCCTGCACCTGTATGGGTAACAATTATATCAACGTCATCACTATCCGTTCCAATATCAATATCAGTTGTTTTATCCGATCCAGTACTGGATGAATTTTCCACAAGTGTTATATCAATATCATCACCAATAACATCTACAGTGACACTAACATCTTGAACTGTTGCTGCATTACCAATTGTGTACGAGGTTGCACCGCTACTTCCCACTCTAGTTTCTAGGATTTTTACATCATCCGTTGCTGCCGAGGCACCAACATTTAATGCAGTAGTATTAGTACTACCAGTTTGACTTATTTTTAGATCGTCTGATCCTGATTCACCAGCACCGATAAAATCACCAGTTATCGTATTAGTGGCACCAATTAGATCAATATCAACATCTAAGTTAGCACCAGTAAGCAGTGTTCTATCGTTTGATGCACCGACAGCATTTCCGTCACCATCCAAAGTTATGTCTAGGTCTAAACTAGCACCAGATTGAGTGATGTAAACATTACTGTCAGCGAAACTTGCACTTGTCATTACAAAAAACATTATAAATGCAAGTACGACTTTTTTCATTCGTCTTCTCCTTCTTTATCGTTCTCCGTTTCTTTATATTTCCATAATCCCTTTTCAGCACCTATACTAATCATATCAACAATGGCTTTATCTATAGCCTTTCTTACTGCATATGTTACAGATTCATTTTCTGTATATCCACCCTCTATTTCTAATAGTTTAGTTCCCATGTCCAAGAATCTAAACACTGTGGCAGATGTTCTTGAACTTAATATAGTTTTCTCACTACTAACTGCTAATAAAATTTCACCAGTACTAACTGATACTAATCTTATACCAATAGATACGCTATCTTCTCTGTATTCATCTTGTGCTCCGATTCCTAAGAGTCTCGCTCCAAGTCCTCCCGTACTGGTGCTAGTATCATAACCAACAATACCACCCTCAATCAATACTCCAGCAAATAACAAAGGTTTTAATTTATCTTTATCTCCATGTGACTTTCTCGTTTGACGTATAATCTGTCTTTCTTTTATTAGATTTTCTAATCCAATACGTTCAACAACCGTAAACCATTTACCACCACCAGCACGTTTTAATGATTGTAAAAGCCATACATGTGCGCCTTGAGTAACGGCCATACTTATCAATGCAGTATTACCATCGCCAGGTTTCCTCTGGCCAGTCATATCTGTAAATGAGTAGACAGCTATCGGAACCTTCTGCACAGGGAGTCCAACGGTTTCTATTTTCTGGTATAATGATTCGTTTGTTGATGTAGGAGGATCAGGCGGGATCGTCGCACATCCAAACAATATACTAGAACTGAAAATCGTTAAGAGGCAAAGTAATAACTTGGCTTCCATCTGGTCCTGCTATATCTAATACGACCACATCATTCGTAACATCCTTTGTGTATGTAACAGTTGTATTATTAAATGAATATGTTCCCGTACAATTACTACCAACACCATCCGTGTTTCCTATTTCTGGGTTTGGAGTATCTTGTGTTGTTACACCATCAGTCGTTGTATAAGTTGTTCCACATGATTCACCAAACAAATTATCAGTCAATTGTTTTGAAAACTCGGCAAATATTCTTGATTCCAAGTTGTCTATAAATTTTGCATAATTCGTATTCTTTGCTGCTGATAATATTTTAGCTGCTGCCGCTTCTTTCTTTGCTTTAATTTCCGCCTTACGAGTAAACTCTTGATTCTCAATAGTCAAGAAATGAGCACTTGTTCCTACTCCACTAAAAGAAGGCGATTTCCATTTATGTGTCAATTGTCCAGCGAAGGCAACCCACGGAATTAGAAATAGCACATATGCAGTTAATAGTATCGTGACGTGACTAAGTTTCATCCTCTTTCTCCTTTTTAATATCACGAAGTTCCAGTATAGTATTTATCTTCTGATCCATTCGGATCATGTCGTTATCCAACATTCTAATTCTATCAATTAAGGCAATAGTTGTATAAGTCGCTTTTTCTAATGCTGGTAAAATTTCTTGAGTAACGTACTTCCAGATAAAGAATATAAAATAACCCATGCCGACAGCCATAACAACAGTTATGCCCTGTTCTTGAACTGCCTTTATAATTTCTTCCACATCGGTAACTAATCCTTTCTGGCGTCCTCCTTGCCGTCAGCTGCAGATATTCTTCTGGTATCCGGCTTCACACCAAGCACATGGCATACCAAAGAGTCTAGTCTCACCATATCGTTATTAATCGTTTTGACTCTGTTATCTAAAGCAGTAATCAATTGATTCAAAGTCTGTGTAGATTCTACAACAGACGCTAATATATATTTTAGAAGAACGACAATAAAAACGCCACCGCCTAACACAGCAGTGATGGTAAATCCTAACTCTGCTATAACTTCAAATAATTCCATAGTCACTCCCCTATGGAATATTTAGGTTATAATTGATTTATATACCAATCTAAATATAAATCTTCATTAAGAATTTCGTAATTATTGCAATTACCATACGTTTTAAGGTGCGTATAGACACGTTTAGGGGCATATTTCTCTATTTTAGCGCGCCACCACTCTATAGGTTCAACAGTACAATGTGCATTTTCTCCACTAGGAAGAACAGCAATAGCTGGTTTGGTGCATATTGCAAGAAACACAAACCTTTCAGCTTTACTAAAAATATGAGTAAAGACTTCTGGTAATTGTTCTTTTGGAATGTGTTCCATTACATCAGTGGAATATACCCCGTCAAACTTCCCATCTGGTAACTCTTCAAACTCTGGAACAGCAGGGTCATATAGAGCAGGCATCACACCAAGTTCTTCATGGTGTTTCCATTCACTATATTGGAGTCCCTTACCACACCCATAGTCAAGAAGTGTTTTAGATTTAGTGTCTCGTACCAAATCCTTAATATGATGAAGTTGAGGTTTTAAGTTGTCGCCCGGATAATGACTGTCAAGTTCAGCATGAAATTTTTTGTATTCTTCAATCCACCAATTCATTATGTAACCTCACAAAATAATCTGCATCAATTACTACTAGAGGTTTTTGATTGTTTCGTTTAATAAAAACGACAGGTTCATAATCTCCAGAGTTGTATTCCGCCTGTTCATATGCCTTCCATACATTAAGTGTTTCTTGGTTTTTACATTCAATTGAGTATGGGAATTTTTCTCTTGCAGCACGAGCCATAATGAGGTCTTCACCACCAGCACCCATACTACGAGATTCAATGTCCTCTGGATGCACGTTCAATGTTTCAATTAATTGATCACGAACCCACTGTTGAAATCGGCGACCTTTAGCTTTTGCTGATTGTGTTTTCATGTATTCTTATTTTCTCGTTTAATTCTTCCATAAATTTTGGAGAAGTGCGTTCAGTTAGGTCACGGTATGCAAATAGATTAAAGTCATCGCAGTCAAAAAGATATAATATTTTTTTATAAGGCAATTTGACACAATGAGTTACGGAATTATTTAAGTTCCAATTTTCTACAAATTTGGTCCTTTTATTAATTATTCCAAAAACATAATCCATAGTTTTCAAGTCCATCTTTTCTTGTAATATTTCATTTGCCGTTGCCATTGAATTGCTGGAACTGATAAGATCATCAATAATCATAACAGGCAAATCTGAGTCAGGACATCCCTCAACCCAATTACGAATTCCATATTGTTTCTGTTCTTTTTTCACAACAAAGGAATTTAAATCTATACCATAACCCTTTGCAACTAAAGGTATGGCAGAGAGCATAGGTGTGGCAGCTGTTTCTAAACCTGATATTTGAAAATCAAAATGTCCAATTTCTCTTTCAACTTTATAGATAAACATTTGTGCTAAAACAGAATTAAATGTTGGATCAAAACACCCCCTCCTAAGATAAAATTGCCAACGATATTTTTTCCCGGCGGGGTCTGATGGAAAGGGATTTCTTTTATCAGCCATCCAACTTTTATCTTCTCTGAGGTCAATATTCCAAGATGATTTTAAAATGCCTGAATGAAAAATACAATTGTTACTGATATACTTTCTCATCCATCCCCAAAAATCTTTATATTCTTCTTCACTTATTATCATTCATCATCTTCCCATTCAATATCATCTTCTAACTCTTCTTCTAAAGACTCTCCACAAAAAGGGCAATAAGACATTCTATAAAAATGGTCATCCATAGAATGTCTTATTGTGAATTCCCCCTCACAACTTTCACATACTATAAGTTTCATTAGGCAACCGCACTTGGCACAGCCTCACTCGTTGCTGTTGTTGGTGGGACTAAATCTACAACCTCACACACACCAGCGGTACATGCTAACTCTTGTGATCCAACAGTCATATCCGTCATCTCATATTCTGCCAATTTACTCCAATCTACATTCTTTGGCATTTTACCCAAGAGTTCTTCATACTCTTTTTTCTCGCAATCCTGATAGGGTGCTTGTTTATATGTATGTTCCGAAAATGGAAGAAAACTCACACCAGACATGTAATCAAAATTCTCGTACACCCATGCACCAACAGTCATCCACTCATTCTCCTTGACAGAGATGGTCACTGATGGTTTATGTTCGCACCAAGACTCTTGATATGTCTTCCAAAGTTCCAACTGCTCAATCGCAGTTTTGTCTGTACGAAATACAGCGCCCTTCTCTACCTTCATAGGAAAAGAGAATACTGCTGTATGTAATGGATTAAGGTGATCATCTTCTACAGGAAACCCTACATCAGTCATCATCTTTGTAAGGGGGTCTTTCTTATCTCCTCGCACTGTACGAATATAAAAAGGATTATGCCTTGAATGTATACCTGATGCCGCATCTGTCAACTGTGACACCGTTCCAGAGGGTTTAACACACGTTGTAGCAGTAGATTGATTGATACCTATCTTCTTTGACCACTCCGCATTTGTTGATACAACAATACCCTTTAACTCTTCTAAAAGTTTTTTTAGTTCACCCTCAGCTCCATTTGTAAGAGGAGAGTCCATAATACCAGTAAGAGAGACTCCTAAAAGTCTCTCTTCTTCGCAATTCTTTTTCCAACCAGCAGATACATACTTGAAGTTGACAAGGGTAGACTGAATAGTTCCTAGAAGGGAAGCAAGTCTAGCCTTTTCTTTTAAGGTTTCTTTTGTATCTGTAACTCGCACAACTACCTCTGAAAGATTACAAAACTCCCTGTCTCGCAGAATTATTTCAGAACAAGGATTCGTACCAAATTCATGACTTACGTCTCTTCTACCGTTTCGTTCTGCCATCTTAACAGCAGATTCACGATTAAAGATACCACGTTCACCTGACTTAGAATCGTAAAGTGCTTTCCATTCATCCATGAATACACCTATGTCTGGTTTCTCCGAATAACATGCACTGTTGTTTGCAAGCGCACGTTGGGGATTGTTGTCCCACCACTGACCCTGTTTTGCAGCTCGCATACGGTCATCAGATAGGTTAGAGAGACTAATCAATGCAGACCGACGCACTCCACCCACCACCACAATCTCTGCAATTTTGCATACGATATCGTGGCACTCAATAGAGGATAACTTACGTCCAGCTGCGTTTTTAAAGATGTTGACTGTAAAATTGAAAAGTGACTCTAAAGGTTCTGGTCCACTTGCTCTACCCCCAAACGTCTTGAGAGGAGCTCCAGCGGGACGCACCTTTGACAAATCCCAACGAGCAATTTGTCCCATATACAACATACCAACCAATTCTTTAAATGCCTTTGCCCAACCAAGTTTACTGTCTGCAACGACAATTGTAGTATCTGTCATATGAAATTCTTCAGCAACCATTGGTAATTGGGAAACAAATTGACGTTCTACACTGAAACCAACACCCGTTCCATTCATAAGAATATAGAGTATTTCATCAAATGCTTGTGGACGATTGACTGCAACATAAGAACAATTATATCCAGCAATATTCTCACGTTTAAGTGCTTCTCCAGCCGTCATGATACAACGCATGGAAGGCATAACTTTTAAACTAAGAACGGCGTCTTCTAATTCTTCTCTAACTCCTTTAGGTAATTTGAACTTATGCATTTCTTGTAAATGATCTTCAAAAAACGAAAAGTATCTGGAAACTGTTTCTGGCCACGTTTCGCGTCTACCTTCATTGGGCAACCACCGCGAATACCTTGACAAGTGGATAAATTCTTGATAGGGTGTTGGTAGATAATTGTTTCCGTTGATACCGTTTAGTTTAGACATTTATTTTTCTCCATTCTGCGAACCTTAATTGGGCGGCGGCACCCACAAAGGTATTGTCTGTTATAATTTCTTGTATTTGTTCTTTTGAATATCCAGCGATTATCATATCATTAATATCTTTGTGATTCAAATGATCCGGCCATATAACAATATTACGACCAGCATTAATAGTTTTTTGTATCTGTTTGTTAACCTCCTTATTTCTAGGTTCGTTATCATAGATAATTGTTAAATCACCCTTTATCTTACCAAAATCTGCACCGGCGACAGCAATGCAGTTGTCGAGGAACAAACTGTCCAAGGGGCCCTCAACAACAAGAATAGTCTTGTCCTTGTTTACTCTATCCATACCAAAAATCTTATCACGATCTTCTAACTTAATCGTTATATATTTTGGTTGTTCTCTACCAAAAGCTCTTCCCTGATATGCAAATACATCTCCCTCTTCATCTTTAAACGGTATCAACAACCTTGGGTGATCTCCATCCAAGGAAGGGAACTTATTTGGTATTAATGTATTCGTGAACTTAAAAAATGACTCGCATAGATATAAATCGGAGAACGATTCATATGGTATTTTTCTTCTTTCGACAATGACTCTTGCTGGGTGATCACTAGGTAATTCTTTAATCGATTTAAGATTGTGAAGAATACCCTTTTTACGAAACACTGGTGCATTGAAATGGAACTCCGGCTGAGGACTACTATGAGTTTCGACCCCTTTTTTATATCGTTCAAATATATAGTCTTTATAAGTTTTTGAGTCTACGGTCTTGACTAAATTACCTAATGACGCCCCAACACCGCAATTATGACACTTATAGAACAGGTCATTATTCTTACGAAAAACGAATCCTCTGGCCTTAGTGCGTGACTTCTGAGAGTCACCACAATAAGGACAACGGAAATTCCATAGATTATCGTTCTTCTTCTTAAATTGTTGAAGATATGGACTGATAATGTTTAGATATTTAGTATCAATATACGACATTCACTCATAATAACAGGCAGGTAGGAAAATGTCAAGTAAGATTGACCATTTTATGTAAGATGAAACCAGCGACAATAGAACATCCGATAAGGACATGTCGCCATTTTTCTAGGACGCCTACTCTTGTGTGGAGTTCGTCCTTGATTTTCTGAATTTCTTTATTTTGTTCTGTATGCTGGAGTGCAGCTGCAGTCATAATTTCTTTAGTGTTAGTAGTAACTCTAGAATGAAGTTCATCTATCTTAACAAGTAATTCGCCTCTACGAACTTCTATTTTCTGTTCTGCTTCAAAAATTGCTTCCTCTTGTCTTGTAATCTTTTCTTCATGAACAGCTAACATACGATGAATAGAGTTGGAAACATCAGTCAACTTCTCAATTGCAATATCTAAACGGTCATGAATTTTCTTCTGATCATGAAGTTCTCGTTTAAGAAGCTCGACCTCTGTTTCCAACTCTGCCATAGTATTAGTCTTCAGATTTCATCATGGTAACAACGCCCCATGCGATTGCTGCCCAACAAATAATATTCATTGGGATGATTGCTGAAAAGAACAATCCAATCACGCCAACAGCGATAAGAGCACCGCCGTCCCATGAAGTGCGTTCCATAAATCTATTTTTAATCCAATCCATTAGTTTTTCTCCTCTAATTGTTTTATTCTGGCTTCCAGTTCGTCAATCTTGCTTGCGACGTTTGGGTATTTCGTTTTCCAATTCTCTTCATCTTGAAGTACCTTCAATCCCAGCTTCCTAGATGCCCATGATGCAACATCATCAACCTTACGATAGAACCACTTTCCTAGTTTAGTTTCAGAGAACCAACTATCTGCGGCACTACCAATAATGCTGGAGGCAATACTACTAATTAAAAAGAACCACATGCCTATATGTTAACCCCAATCAGGACGTTTTGGTGAGCAATCACACACACCACAGCCACAGATTTGAGTTTCATCAGAAATATCATATTGTACATCACAATTACAAACACCGCTATCACAGTGACAATCATGAGAACAAGTAGAACATTTCTTCTCTACCATATTAGTCTCCCTCTCTTGGAATGATTGACCAACGACCAAATAGCACTACTGCATAGTAAGCAGAATATATCTTCCATTTCGGAACAGAAGGATCAGCGTCTAACATTGCCATCAAAAATACCTTGTCTGATGCTTTCTTCGCAGCCTTGTATGTGCGTTGAACTTCTTCAACATTAATATCATTAAAGTCTTCGTTATCTGCACGATACTCTCTAATGCGTTTATAAAGTAAATCATGGATGATTGCAGCACGGGCGATATCCCACGGTGAAATCAACCACCAAATTGCGCGAGGCACACTAGCTAGATCAGTCTCAAAATTCTTTGAACAAGTAACTCTACTACTAGGACATTTCACACCAACTTCTTTTAAGGGGCCGATATCGATATCCTCATTCTTGTATGAGAGAGCACGTTCTAAAATCCACTTTTTAGGTGGATGAAATTCTGCTGAAATTTTATTATTGAACTTTCCCATCTTTTTTTTCCTTTTTTGGTCCTACCGCGTTCTCATAATATACTATTATTTGTTTTTGTTGTTCTATATATCGCCTCAATTCTGCAAAATTCAAAGCGAGATTTTCATAATCCTTCACAGATATTGCGATATAAGAATCTGCACCATTCTTCTTTTCATATTCCTTAACAAATTCAGCGTAGTTTACCTTGGAAACCACATAGATTTTTACATCATTTAGCTGGACTTGCTTTGGTTTTTTGACTATCGGGACTTCTTGTTTTACTACCTTTGTGACAGTTACTACTTTTGGTGGAGGCATTAGACTGCACCCCATCAGGGTTAGTGATGTCAGCAAGACAATCCCACAAACGATTGGTCGCATTTTGCATCTTCCGTTCTATATAACTTGGTTTCTTATTTGCCAAGTGGGTTAAATTGTGTTTCCTCAAAGTATTACGAAGTTGATCTCCATAACGCTCTGCTGTTTGTAATTGGCCCTGTAATTGTCTATTTAGTTCTGCATTTTTAGCAATATCTGACCGTAGGGTTGCAATACTCTCTTCACTAATCTGAACTGCTGTTTCCAGTTTAGCGTTGTTCTCAGTAAGAACAGCAATACGTTGCTGGGTATCCTTGTAATACATATACCCGCCGTAACCTACAGCACCAAGAATAGCCATAATAGCCAATAATAGATAAACTTTAATCATAAGTATATTTATGTTCTTTTTAAACTGTAGTTATGCACCAGCTGTGTGAAAAGTTGCCAAAGTAGTTCCGCCGGAGTTTTTAATTAATAAGGTAGATAATGTTTTTAATTCTGCTGAACCAACAGCATCATTTGCCATTTTTGCTTCCGTAATTTGATCATCACCAATTTTAGCAGTTGAAATTGAATTATCTGCATAATGAGCAGCATCAATACTACCATCTACATAATGGTCACTGTCGATAGCGTTTGCTTGGAGAGTAGCAGTTAATACACCAGTTACAGTTGCGCCAGCAGAAGTTGTCCGAAATTTTTCTGAACCATCATAATAAACTATTACACCAGAGTTTGCTTCTGCGACAATTGCGTTCTCTGTAGAATTGGTTCTCATATAAGTTCCGCCGGTGGTGTTATCTATATAAGAATTCGTGCCATCATGGTAAAGATTTAAGTCATCACCAGTGCCGAGTTTAACCTTAGCACTATCTGGCATATCAAGGTGAGAAGATAAAGCCAACACACCTGTAAGCGTTGCGCCAGTAGATTCTGTGTTAATCTTTTTTGAACCATTGTGATAGAGTTCGACAGCGCCACCGTCAGTTGCAATTATCTGAGCGGCACTGTTGGCAGCATTATTTACTGCAAATACACTTGCAAGCACATAAAGGTTGCCTGTTCCAGCATCACTAATATATGAATTAGACCCGTCATGGTGAAGGGTTAAATCATTACCAGCGCCAAATATCAATTTGTCACCATCAGGAAATCTTAGTCCCGTGTCAGCAACATGTTCAAGTTGTACATCTTGGTCATCACCAAAATAAATTACACCTCCATCAGCAATGTATAAATCAGACCACTCTAAAGCGTTAGTACCAAGTGTGGCACCATCTGATGCATCAGGGTTTAATGAAGTTGTTACTGCCCATGATCCAGTTAATGTGCCGCCACCTGATGTGGTTTCAAATTTCTTGGCGTTAGCATAATACGCTTCTACTGCACCACCAGTAGTAGCCTTAATCATATCTTCACCACTTGAACCTCTTATATAATTTGCTGATGCCCACGAAATTAATGCGCCAGTGCCGGAGTCTTTTATATAACTGTTAGACCCATCATGGTATAATTCTAAATCATCGCCAGCGCCAAATGTAAGTTTATCACTATCTTCCATACGGAGGCCTTGGTTGTGAACATGTGTTAAAGTAACTTCACCATCATCACCAAAATGAATTACTGCGCCATCGCTGTCTAAATATATGTCATCGGTAACAGTAACATCTGAACTGAATACTGGTGTTTGTGAGAAAGTTACAACACCATCAGAGGCAATTGCAATTGCATCTGTATCAGAAGTATGTCCTATATTCGTTCCATTGATAATAATATTATCAACTGTGAGAGTTGTTAATGTACCAAGAGATGTAATGTTTGGTTGAGCAGCTGTTGTTACTGTAGCCGCAGTACCAGTTGTATCTTGATTAAGAGTACCCACTACAAAATCAATGGTGTTATCACCGTCTTGATATGTAACAGTAATTCCTGTTTCAGTATTACTAGAAACCATTGCTCCAACAGTGTCAGAAATGTATTCCGCAAGAGTAGTACCGTCTACTGTGTATGCATCAGCTTCTAGTGTTCCATCAATATCAGCGTTACCAGAAATATCTAAAGTTGCGGCATCCAATTCGCCTGTTATTGTAAGATTTCTTAAACCTGTATAATCTTTATTGGAATCTAGAATAACTGCCTTACTTGCAATAGCATTACCAACAGCAGTACTACCCAAATCTAATGCATTGATTTCACTAACAACAACAGTTGCACCATCAAGAATGTTTAGTTCTTCTGGTGTGGAAGTAATTGCAGTTGTTGTGGCAGCTGCAAGAAGTGGAACATACCCACCTTGATTAATTAGATATTGAGTATGATCTCCAGTTGGATCAACAACAGATAAAGTTGTTTCATGTGCATCAGCAGTTGCACCTTCAAATACAACTGCGTTTGCAGCTTGCATAGTAACAGTATCAACCTGTGTGGTTGTACCCGCTACAGTAAGATTTGGTACGAGTAGTTCACCTGTACTTGGATTATATCGTAATGCACCTGTATCATCTAACAATGCGTTTGATTCATCATGGAAAACTATAGGGAAATTTGTATTTGCAGTACTATCGGTAACTGTAACTTTAGCCGCAGTTCCAGTAGTATCCTGATTAAGAGTTCCAACTACAAAATCTATAGTATTGTCGCCGTCTTGATATGTTACAGTTATGCCTGTTTCTGTATTGGAACTGACCATTGCTCCTACAGTGTCAGCAATATATTCATTAAGAGCAGTCCCATCTACCGTGTAAGCATCTGCCTCTAGTGTGCCATCTATATCTGCATTACCCGAAATATCTAATGTCGTAGCATCTAGTTCACCAGCGACGGTTAACACTCCATCAGCAACAGTTATCAAATCTGTATCATCACCATGTCCTATTGTTGCACCATTGATAACAACATCATCAACAGTCAATGCAGTCAATGTACCAAGTGAAGTAATGTTTGTTTGCGCTGCGGTTGTTACTGTAGCCGCAGTACCACTCGTATTACCAGTTACATCACCCGTTAATGTACCTACAAATCCTGTAGCAGTTACTTTACCAGTGCTAGGATTATATGTTAATGTACCATCTGATTCTAGTCCAAGATTACCACCATCAACATCCCCGCCAGCCGTAAAGATAATAGCATTGTCTTCGTCTGTGGATTCATTATCAGTTATAGTAACTGTTGTTGCAATTGCAGCAGTTCCACTAGTGTCTTGACTACCAGAAGTATTTACGCCAGGTAGATTAATATTTGCAGTACCGTCAAAAGATACACCACCGATAGTTCTTGCACTAGCAAGTGCAGTTGCGGTTGCCGCAAGTGCAACAGCAATATTTGCTGTACCATCAAAGGAAGTTCCTCCAATAGTTCTTGCAGTCTCCAATGCAGTAGCAGTTGCTGCATTTCCAGTAGTATCTTGATTAAGAGTCCCTACAACTAAATCTATTGTACCGTCACCATCTTCATAAGTTGCAGTAATACCAGTTTCGGTATTTGAAGTAAACATTGCGCCGACAACATCTTGAATAGTTTCATTAGAAGTACCACCAGCTGCGGCCCAAGAAGGAACACCAGAAGCGAGAGTTAATACTTGGTCATCGTCACCCTTACCAAGACGAACATAATTTGTACCATTATAGTACATTACATCGCCTGAAGCATCAGAACCAAGTGCTATCATAGTACCATCTACAGAATTTGCTTGTATGGTTGCACTTCCTGTTACATTACCAGAACCATCAAATGAAGCAGAAGTCCATACAACATCACCTGTCATTCCGATAGTTCTTGCAGTCTCCAATGCAGTAGCAGTAGCGGCATTTCCAGTAGTATCTTGATTCAAAGTACCAACTACTAAATCTATTGTGCCATCACCATCTTGGTATGTTGCAGTAATACCAGTTTCAGTATTTGAAGTAAACATCGCACCGACAACATCTTGTATTTCTTCATCAGAAGTACCACTACCAGAAGCGTCAGCGCCTGCCCATTTACCCGTAGTGGAATTATATTTTAAATACTTATTATTGACTTTAGCTGTATCTCTATCTACATCATCTAAAAATTCTAAACGAACTTCGCCAGACCCAGCGCCAGACATTTGTAATGATGCAATTTGTTGTGAAATGAACGATCTAAAGCTATCAAATTCTTTTCGGATTGAAGAAATCTTTTCAACTTCTTCTTTGACTTGAGTTTTTTCTTTCATGTCATCAAGATTACGGATGACATTTGAAACAATATCGTCTTGTGGTTCAATAATTTCGATTATAGGTTCTTCGTTCTCAGCTACGAATTCTTCGGGAAGTATCTCTTCTGGTTCAACTTCGTTAGGAGTTTCTTTATCTGAACCAAGTTCATTCAATAAATTAGAAAATACATCTAATTTATTCTGGTCATCAGCTGATAATTTTGTATTATCAGAATCTTCTTCAACAGAAACATTTTTAGTTTCTTGTAAAGCTTCTTCTAATTGTTGAAAAAGACTTGATAATCCACTTTCGGGATCAGCGATCTTTTCTTTTATTTTCTGACGGGCCTCAGCCTTTTCTTTAGATAATGCATTAAAAAACTCTGAAAGTCCAGATGGATTCTTAGTATTTTCATCTTCCACCATTATAAATCCCCAGAATAATTAACTTAACTTATGTACATATTAAGTTCATACTTATTACCAGTATTGTAAACTTGAATATGAACTTTCTGCCTCTTGTTAGTTCCAAGAATGTAGCTATTGGTTTTACCGCTACTGGGTTTCTTTGGTCCTGTGGCAACTTTGTCGTCAATCTCTTTAGGGTCTACTGTCACGCCTTTGGTCTTTGCAAACTTATATGCATGTTGCATAGCACTAGAGAAATCTTTGTGATAAATCTCATATCCAGTAGCAGACTTTGCTGCATTTACGGGTTGGATGTCAGCCATAGGTTTGGTTGTATCATAACCAGAGCTATATTGCATCTCATCAACAGTTTTTTCTATGAACTTACTCTCCTGTTGTCTTTTCTTTTCTTCTCGTTTTGCGCGACGAGCCTCTAAACGAGAACGATGTGCGCGATACGCTTTAGTACGGGCGTCCATCATGGAACGATCAATAAGAGCCTTTCTTTTTTTCTTTTGATGCACCGCATCAGGAGGCATAGAAACTGCTCCACTACTAGCACTGTTTGTAGGAGCATCCTCTTCTAACCCATTAAAAGGTGAAACTTCTATCCATTTTTTCATTTTATGTCCTCCAAACTAACATATATTTTTTCTTTTGTCTTAACATGAACAATAGGAAATATATCAACCCCAAGAACTGTATCTATCGCTGCTTCATCTTCAAATGCAACAACCTTATCACCAGCCTTTGCACTAAGTTCTTCTTCTTCTGTATTTAGTATATCGTTAACTAGCTGGTACTCCCCTTTGGGTAACAACTCTCCAAACCCTATAACATCTTCAGAAATAGTGTTATCTATCTCATAACCCTCTTCCTTGAGATACTTCATGAATTCCTTTTCGAAAATATCGGGGTCTTCAACGTGTTCTTTGAATGTATCTTTTAGTAGATATAAAGCTGCCGCATAAGTTCCCAACTTAGTCCTAAGTCCAGGCACCTTAGCAAAAATCTTTTTGATATTGAATACGAGTTTATGGAGAACAGTATATGCTGCTTTTTGTTCAGCAGTTTTAAGTTTAGTTGGTTGGGGATGTAGCCGACCTTCGACTTCTTCTTTTGTTCGATTACCATCTTTATCAATGATGCCAAGTTTATATGCAGGGCTCTTGTCAAATGGAGTTACTAACAATTTTATAAATCTGTAAGTAACAAATAGGTCTATCGCTCTTCCCATTAGATTTTCCTTAATTCTTTTAAAACATAATTATCCAAACTAATTTCGTTTAGTTCATTGTCTTTAATCATATTTAGGAAAATTAGGAACGATTTAAGGGCAGTAAGGTACTCTTTTTGTGTTTTAAAGAGCAAGAGTGTTACACAAGCCTCGGTTCCAAAAAGGTTCCTGAGAATTATAATATGATTAAGTAACAACCGTTCTTTCAAGTCACCACTTGTCTTATATTTTTTCAGAAGACGTTTAATATACTTAAACCTCTTCATATCATCATGAAACTCTTTTTCACCCTCACATTGTGGATTATCATAATGTTTAATTGCATACATCATGAAATTACTAGACGTTATTTTTTCATACATGCTACTTGATAGAAGCAGTCAACCTATATGAATTATCCTCTTGCATTTCATAACCTAGTACCAGTTTTAAACCCCCCTCTACTTGATGTGAGATACCGTCATCTACTTCAAACTCATCATATGGGGTATCCAAACCTTTACCGAAACGACCACCAAAACTGGCTAAGGGTAAATCAAAGGAACCTGTTTCACCTTCCATCATAGGGACTTCGCCAAACGTAAGACCAATCTTACTTAACGAATTTCTCATTTTACTAATCACCATCTCAGGGATCATTGTGCCATCTTTAGTAGCCCGTGTTACTGTGCCCACAAAAGAATTGAGAGCTCTTACAACTTTGGGGTCTGAATAATCCCCTGTTGGAATATCTTGGTCTAGAGATGCCAGAGTAGTCTGAAATGTTGCCTCATCGATAACAAATTTCTTAAATGTTTTCATCTTCTTCATCCTTCGGTTCTACGTCACACGGAACTGAATCCCTAATTTGTTCTTCTAAGAATTTAGGTTCTTTCTTGGAGAGTTTATTTTTGATCGCATCAATAGGTTGTCCTACCCAATGTTCCCAATTTACTTCTTTCAAAACCTCAACCATGAAATGCTCCCATTCTTAAAAAGGCGGGGGGGAAAATCCCCCCACACCAAAATGTGCTATTAAGCAAGCACTGGACCTGTTCCCAGATCACCTGTGGCACCTGTGCCGTGACCGATAACGGCCCAACCATCTGTACCTGTCCACTGAACAACGAGAGACTCGCCGACAGCGTTAAAGGTTGCCTTAACATAAGCACCAATCGTCGTTGTGAAATCACAGTCAACCACGTTAGTTACGTTCTTCGCCGTAAGTGTGTGAATTTGACCAACAATTGTACCGTCTGCCATAACCATAGCAGCAGTTGCGTTTGTGCCGTCAAGAATGTGAACACCCTTAGTCGCGGTCAATGTACCGGCTGCGGTGTATGTGTTCGCGGTGTTAGTTGCCAGAGGAACGGGAATATAGTTAAACACATTCGCTACGGAAACTTTCTTATTGATTGGTGTACCCGTTGGGTCATCAATCACATGGAACAGATCAGCAGACGCAATACCTGTGGAAAGGTCTGTGAGAGCTGTAATTTTCTTATCAGCCATTTGGCTTCTCCTTTATAAAAACCCACACCATTGTGGGAATGTTACTGTAGATATTAATCCTCTTCTGGACTATTCTCTACATCGCTATCCCCTTCGGGATTATCATCATCTAATTCTTTAGCGAAGGCGTCACACTGCTGAAATGCACCAAGTAGTGCGTTCAACAGTGCGGTGTCCTTCTCTTTCTGTTTGTCAAGCTCGGTCAATCTTGTCCGAACATTTTCAATATCTGCCGCAATAACTTCCTTGCGTTTGTTAATGCTTTCACGATCAATAGCTAACTTCATAATATCTCCTCACTTCTTGATAATGTATAGTTATTTATAACAATAATACTACGCAGTTACCGTAACCGTACCAGCAGCAGTACCTATTGCAGAACTACTCGTTATAACAGCAGCAGTATTCATTTCTTGGTTCAAGTAGTCGCCCATTGTTTCTTCTTGCAAGAACTCTGCATCAGCATCACCAGAATCAGTTGTACCACTTTCAAGCAGAATGTGTTCTGTCGAAATTGAAGTAATAAACCCACTGTTCAAAGCCATTGCATTAGTACCAACACTCAACACATCATCTGCATTAGTAGCAGCGTTAGCGGCTGCAATTGCGAGTTCAAAGACAAGTTCGTGTGTACCAGTACCACTGGCATATGCCAAGTCATGTGGTCCACGACCAGAACCCGAACCAGCATTACTGTTGGTAATACGAACATAAGGTGTTCCACCAACATCATTAACTTCAACTGCTTCGTTGAACCTTACTGTAACACCTAGAGTAAATCCATCTGACTTATCAGCAGTGGTACTATTCCAATCAATAGTAAGAATGTCTGCCGTGTTCAAACCAGTTGATTCACTCAAATCTCCAATTGCAACCAAAACCTCTGGGTCAGCAGCAGTATTATCATTGCCACTTTCAGTGGCTCCGGCCTCTCTCACCCAACCTTTTGTAGTGGCAAAGACTTTAAGTTTTTCGGCGTCGGTCAACCATTTTGGTTGTGATTCGTCGCCGTCTGTAGCTCCCCATAAAGGCATTTTTTTCTCCTTTTTTCTTCCCAGAATCTATTATGTTCTATTTATATATTTAGTTATTTAAAACCTCGTCGTTTTAACTCGCTAATGGTCTTTGCAACAGTTATATGATGGATTCCTATACCACCTTTCGATTCCCATTCTCTAATATTTTTAATATAATCATCAATTAATATATTTGGATTTCCATTTGTTGTTGCGTATGACTGTTTTTGTGACCGTTTAACTATGTGGATTTTTCCTCTACTAAAGTTAGTATTCTTTGACAGCCACTTCATTTTACCATTCCTTGAAGTGGGATCACGGCCAGAAGCAGCAGACAATATATGAGGATCATATTTTGTTATAAACTGATAAAGTCGTTTAGCGCCAGGCATCCATTCAAGATTTGCCCAAAACCCTTTCACCTGATTAATTTTATTCCACCTGTCATCTTTTGGTGCTTTCACAAAAGAACCGCCAACAGCGGCATCTGCTGATTTCATAAAATTAACAAGAACCATATCCATATCACAATAGATTTCGGGGAGGTCTTCTTCTCTAGAGGCCTCTGTCATTACCAATAAATTTTTCATATCACGGTGCTTTAGGACTAATTTCTACTTTAGCAGGTTTTCCGCCGGTCATCGTTTTTGACCCTTTCACTGGTTTCAATTCTTCTTCCTCTTCCTCTTCTTCTTTTGTTTGAGTTTTCTTTTCTGCTAAACCCCAAACTTTTGCAAGAGCTTCTTTCATACTCTGAACCTTGAAATCACGGGCTCGTACCCACTCTGGGTCTTCTTCACCTGGCGTAAGTTCAAGTACATAATCCCGATAACGATCTGTGCCAACTTCCATCGCGGGAACATCTGGCGCAACAGCAAACTCCTCAACACCTTCTTTGTGATGTTTCTTCTTCGCAAGAAGTTTTTCTTTATCTTTATCGTGCGAAGCATGCATCCCAGCTTCAGTAACCTTTAGTTCGTTAATCGAAATACCCTTCTCAACTCCATGCTCAAACATTACATCATACCATGCAATGTTGCCGTCCTCATCAGGTTCAGCGTGCATACCATGAACAGGCTGACCTTCACCCCACTCTTCATGCACAACATTTTTTGCACAGAGATGTTGAGAGTTTGCCTTATTAGGGGAATCCTCTAGTCCTTCTTTCTTTGCACCCTTCTTGCGAAGTTTTGCAAGATCAGAACCTTCAATTTCGCCGTCACCGTCAACATCGATCTTTTTCTGTTTAGGAGTCAAATCTTCTGCTTGAATCCAACCCTGCTTTTTCATTTCATCCCATTTTGTCTTATCAATCACAATTACCTTACCCCCCTTAGAAACCAACATTTCTTTTTTGGGGTCTTTTAATTGGCGATTTGCCATCACTGGGGCCGACATATATCCAGTTTCATCAACCTTCTTAGCTGCTTCTTTCCACACGCCTAGAATCGAAGATTCAAGGGTGTTCTCCTTTGTATCAAAATATTTCTTACCCATTTTTATTCTCCTTGATTTTTTTATCGATTCTATCTAAGATAGATTCATGTTTGGGTTGTTGTTCCTCTTTCATTACTTTTAACAAATCTTTATAAGATTTTGAAATCCGTGTTTGGAACTTTTCTTTTTCTACTGGTCTACGCAACGCATTATATTTTTGTTGAACTGCAACCGCCATATTTTTAGGTATTTTAACCTTTTTACCATCAGCAAATTCAACAGGAAAATTTCCACTTAAAGATTGTGCTTTTCTCATTTGCATAATGATATTCTTTGATGCACCCTTAACGTCATCGTCTGTAGCTTTTATATCTTTTGAAAAACCACGTTGCCGCATATCAGGGTCAGCCCGCATTGCCCGACGGGCATCGGCAGCTGCACCTTCACTATAACTACCAGAAATAAAACGGCTGTCAGCACCAGAACCTATTAACGCTTTGATGGTTTTCACATCTAACTTCATCTTCTTTGCAATCCAATCAGCAGTTTTACCCTGTTGTATATAACCGTGAAGTTCTTTCATCTTGCCTTCTTCAAGTTTTTTGATTAATTTCTTATCAGGGTTTTTCTTTTCCTTCTCGCGAGCAATATCATCCTCA
>VTLG01012737.1_pt1 | contig 59403 bp, 74 predicted proteins | sample 4694571 | NCBI WGS metagenome assembly VTLG01 (sample SAMN12604809, study PRJNA352737) | marine metagenome | biome: ENVO:00000447; feature: ENVO:00000209|ENVO:00000569|ENVO:01000036; material: ENVO:00002151; isolation source: viral sequences binned using virsorter ...
TTTCTGCTCTTACCATGCCTCCTTCATTAACTGCTTCTTTCTCAGTGGGGGCTATCTCACTTGCTGGCTGGCCAGATGGACCAATGTTTGCAGAGGAGTCTTCACTCTGATCTACCACTGCTTTTTCTACAGCAGCTGTCTCAACTGTTACATCAACAGCTTCACCTAGTCTTGAGTTACGCTCTTGTTTAGACTCACCAGAAATAACACTCCCCACCTTTTCAGGCTCAAGAGCACGCTCTTTCGGTATAAATACAGGAGGAGGATCGTCCTCGTCTAAACTCTTCATAACACGATCAGTCTGTTCTAGTGTTAAATCTGGTGAAGAGTAGACAGCTTTAGCTGCTTCTTCCACATCTCTTTCTAAAATAAGTCTTCTGCTTTGAGAACCAGTTTCAGGAAAAGCGTTTAGTTTTCTGTGTGCATTTTTTAGTCTCTGTATTTCTGGAGAGTTTTGAGATTTAGGTTTATTAACAATAGCAGATACGTCATCAATTACACTCTCGTCTGCTTTACCTTCTACCACTACACCCTTCTTTACGGTAGGTGTTTTTTGTATTGAAGGTTCAACAGTGTTTTCAATATTTAACGCATCTAAAACTTTACCTGCAGGAGATTTCTCGACCAGAGAAGAAGATGCTTTAATCTTTTCTATAACTTTTTTTCTACCTTGAGAATCAACTTGAGTTTCAATAATCTTTGTATCTAACTCTTTTATAGTTCTAGATGCTTTAGCAGTATCTACTACCTCTGAGTCTATGTCTAAAGATTCACCAATAGTTGTGCTGTTATCAGCGTTTAAGTTCTGTACTCTTGACTCTTCAGTGGATAAAGCTTCAATATCTTCTGCCCTGAATCCTTCATCTTCTGATATAACATTCTCTTCTAGAAACTCTGGCTGTGGTGTAACCTCACTAAGAAATGAATTAGCTGCAATAATTTCTTCATCAGACATTCCTAACTTCCGTTGGACATCTTCCACTTTACCTTCTTGGAGGTCATCTAGAATTTGTGTACGTTCTTTTGTTGTACCTTGGTCAAAGGTATTTATTGCTGTTGGTGTTAAGTTTGCCTCATCAAGAACATCTTTAACTCTGCTAGTTCCTCTGGACTTAGCAGCTAATGCTACATCAACTGGACTTGAAATACCTCCAGCTAAAGCTTCAGTGATAACCTCACCGGGATCATACCTATCAGTAAGATACTGTGAAAGAGCTTCTCCTCCTGCTCCTCCCACAGCTTGCAAACCTACTTCTGCTCCTGCACCTCCGACACGCCGCCCTAATCCGGGTCTTGCCATCTGTGCTGTGATTAGTTTATTTAACTTACCTGCAAAGCCCATGGTAAGTGCGTCAAAGCTACCAACAGTTACCCCCCTTTTAACAGCATTTTCTCTTACCTCTGCTAGTTTTTCAGGATCACTGAAGACACGCATCACAGCTTCATCGTCATCAGGCGTAACACCTGCTTCTTGAAATGCATCGGTAAAAGCTGCTCCGTATTCTGTGGCACCGCTTCCAATAAAGCTACCAAGAACTAAACCGGGAATACCTCCAAATGCACCAACGGCAGTAACAGCTAAAGCGGGAGCAGTTGACCCTATGACTTGTCCAAGTAAAGAGAGCATTGCATCAGGGTTATCTGCAAAAGGTTTGAAGAAATCAGAAACAGATCCTAATGTGTCTGCGCTATTCTTAGCATCTGTAAATGCTTTATGTATAGTTTCTAAGTCGCCTATCTGTTCTTCGTCTAAATTCTGATTTGAATACTGAAGATACCTATTCATTTTATTGTAGTCTTTTTGATAGGTTTCTTTGTCTATCAAACCAACATCAGCGGCAGCTGCACCGAGCATCTGTCTTGCTTGATACGCACCTCTTTCCACTGGTTCAGGTAGAAGATCCATGGTGACGGGACCAAACCCCGGTTCAGCTAACCCTTCTGCATACTGCATTTCAGGACCATGCTTTTCTAGATACTCAGAAATATATTCAGGAGTAGCATCATCTTCAAACTCAACCGTGGCTACAAAAGTATTATCTTCTGTATAGTAATCTACTTCCTTCATTTATTATCAACCCTGTTTTTTAGGCGCACCTTGTCCTGCTGTATATCTAGCTCTACTACTACTACCTGCAGCTGTAGCCGGGGCAAGGAATTGAGTTAAGTCTACCTTGACTCGCTGCTTAACACCATTTATTATCTCATCTCTAAATGTTGTCGGTGCGTAAATTGCAGCAGCTCTTGCTCCAGCTTCTCTAATTCTTCTAGCATTGTCAGCAGCATCTACTGGCTGATTTAACAACGATTGAGTTTTTGCAAGTTGTCGAGCCATATCTTCTTGAGCTTTAGCAATTTGTGCTTGAGCTTGAGCCAGCGTCGTAGTACCATCTTTTGCGCTGTCTAGCTCGAACTGAGCTTTAGCAGTCTCTACTCTTGCTTTATCCATCAGCGCATTATTTTTTCGTATGGTTTCATTAAGAGTCTTTTGATCTAGTATCCCTCTCTTTCTCTTTTGTTCAATGTCTGCCATTGCTTTTGTATGCTCAAGGTCAGCACCTTGTAATTTTTGAGCTATACCTAACTTGGCAATCTTATCAGAATAGTCTCTTCGTTTCTGAGCGTTTCTTTCCTTACGGAGTTCGCCTTTAAGTTTCTTCTCCTCCTTACTGATACTGATAAGTTCTTTCAGTGCAGGTTGAGCAGCTTCTCCCATGGCTTGGAAGACAGTTTTATCTCCACCTGCTCTTAGCATGTTGGTTCCAAACTGCGCCAGTGCCAGCCACTTTCTAGAAGTAAAATCTGACTCTTCGCCTTTCTCAAACTCTGGCGGCTTACCTAGTATTTTCTCTGCATCTTTATAGTATTCGCCTAGCTCTCTCCTTGCCTGTATTTCTACCTTACCAGATGGATCAGCAGGATCTTTTGGTCTCGCAGCAGGATCAGACTCAGATACTTCTGTTAGTGAGATATCTGCATCAACTATCTCCCCAGTGAGACCGTCAGGACCAGTAACACGCCTAGTAGCAGTTTCTATTAGCTCATCACCTCCAGTTGGATCACTAAATAGTTTGCTACGTTCTTGAGCAATTTCTTTAGTTGACGCTCCTATATCACCTTGAGTACTACGTCTCCTCGCTTCTTCTTGTCTTCTACCTTTTTCAATTGCTCCCTCTATCGCATATTGAGACATTCCTCCTGTTATAGATTCTCCACCAGTTTCTGGTAAACCTTCAGCAGTAACCGTTGCTGACTCTGATAGTAAAGGAGCAGCAGGAACAGGAGGAGTAGCGCTCCTGTCAACGCGAGGTGGTATCTTATAAGGATACTCTTCTCGTATAGACTCTATTAAACCGGGACCGGGTAAAGCACCAGCACCACCGGGATCTAAGGTTTGACCTGACAGTAGTTGAGGAGGAGTAGGAAGAGATCCCACAGCACCGGGGAAACCTCTACCACTAAGCTGCATCTCCTTTTCCATGGCAAACCTATCAGCCACGCCTATATTCTCCGTTTGAGGTTTGATGGGAGTATCGCCTAAAGATCCTAGATTTAAAGGCGCTGTTGCACTAGAGGCAGACCCACCACGATCAGATCCTGTTACAGCTTCATCTAGGGAACCCATCATTCTTTCAAGAACACTAAGGGGTTTTGTTCTAGCTCCAGAAGAAAGAGAAGGAACAGTTGCGGAAGCCTTTGTAATAGCTGCTGTAGCTGTATCAGCTGGAGTACCCGTTACAGCTGGAGATGTTTGTGAAGAATCTGCTTGAGCCAAAGCAAAGTTTACCGCCTCCCGTGGATATTTACTTTGAATTTCAATTAAACCTGCTTCTCCTTTTTTCTCTAGTATATCAAGTATTTCTTGAGTCATCTCAAAAAGAGTACCTGAAGCAACAGGCGCAACAGGACTTGCAGGTACACCACTAGCATCCTGATAAGCAACCTTCCCCATCCTCACTCTGTTAGAAGGTAGGTTCTCCTGCATCATCTCTCCTAGGCCACCACCTCCTGCTAGTTTAATATACCCACCGTTCTTTAAAGCTACGGGAGCACCTACTCTACCACCTGCTTTCTTGAATGCACCAGCTGCACCTGCCAGTCCAGCCAAGCCTGTGCCTAGACCTAGCAGCTGTGTAGATAAAGGTTGTGCAGGGCTAAAGGTTTGTCTGCTGACATTGGTTGTAGGAGGGAGCGGAAAGCCTCTGAGGATAGAAGAGAAATCTTGGAGGGTCTGTTGAGGGAAACCAAACTCTTCTCTGGCCTGTTGTGTGGCAATGTCTAGTGCTCTCTGTCCTTGCTGTTGTTCCGCCGCACCTACACCTGACAGTGCACCCAGTTCTTTAAACACCTGTGCAGGAATAGCTGTGCCTAGAGCAGACAGTTGTGTAGCACCTGCAGCTTCTCTGCCAAACTGGCTTTGTAATCTGTTCTGAGCATCTTGGAAAGCAGTGGCCAACCCTCTACTTTCAATATCACCTAGCTGTTGGTTTAGGTTACGTTGTCTCTCTGCTTCTAGAATAGCTGCTCTTGAACCACCAAAGGCTCCTGCCTGTGCAGCGCGTGCTCCTAGTTGTTGCTCCTGTACATCTGCAACTCTCTCCGCTTCTCTCTTCTCAATGTCCACCACATTTCTAAGAAAGGGGTTCATCAAGGCAGCTATTTCTGTAGGATCAGTTGCACCTCTGGTTGCACCTCTGGCCAGAGTTGTTGCCTCGTCAAACAGAGGACGAGTTTGACCTACCTGCTCACGTATACCTTCAAAAGCTGCTTGTTGGTCAGGAGTGAACGGAGCTAACTGTTGTGTAAGTTCTGGTTGAAAACCTTCTGCTTGTCTCTGCTCTTGTACAGCCTGACCCTTCTCAAAGATATCTGAAATAAAGGGGCGTAACTCTGTAGGAAACTCACTTGTCTGAGTAGTAGTCTGCACAGCAGGAGGAGGAGGTGCGGAACCCCCGCCTTTACCATAACAAATGCCCTGTCCCTCCATGCACAGAAGTTCTTCCTCTGTCCATTGGTCAAAGGGGTTATCGTTCCAGACTTTCTTTAAGTTTATCATCATGTCAATGGTCTTTCTATAATGCTAAATCTTTTGAGCCATCCTAATTTTTTTACTTTACGCTCCCAACCTGCTCTACCACAGGCTTCTACAAAATCACACTCCAAAACTTTTGCAAACTCTACAAACTTCTTGTCTATCTCTGGCATCCACTCTGCAAAGTTATCACCAGAAAGGAACACAACAGAGAGAGCTTTCTTTCTAGGGTAAGTAAGTACCTCTGTTATAGCTGCTCCTATATACTCTGGTCCATCATCGTAGACAACCCAGAGATGAAACTTATTTGTCACACACCCATGAAGAACATCTATCTCTTCGTATCTACCGTAGGTGTAGTCAGTTGCTTTCTTTATATGTCTTGAAATATCTCCCCAGACATTCTTAATATCGGTAACGGGTACCAGTGAAATGTTAGCCATGTTATCTTATACTGCTTAGTCCTCTGCTCGTTTCTGGTGGTTGTTCACCTCTACCGTATTTTTGCATTCTAAAGTCATTTATGAAAGAATCAATTTTACCAGCACCTGCATCAGATGAACCGTTACCCATCATTGACACAATATCAGCGGGAAGAACGTACTCATCTCTGGATAGTATAGCTGGTTGTTGTCCTTCGATGGAGAAAGGTATTGAGTCAGACATACCATCACCGGGACCAGTGACTCTGCCCTCAAAGTAAGGTGACGGTGATCCTCCCATTTGATAGGCTGAGATCAAGCCACCTTGCGGTAACTGAACCAGTCCTCCAAGATTAAAAGAGTCTGCTCCTTCTCCACTGTCTTCACCGCCCTCATCAGCATCAGCGTCTTCCCCTACGTCTGCGTCTTCTCCACCAATTCCACCAAATCCTTCATCACCAAAACCACCACCGGGTCCAGAGTCAGATCCAAACCCACCAACACCAGCATCACCTCCACCACCTCCACCTATTCCTGATTCAGTAGCAGCTATACCTTGAGCAGCATTTGCTTGTGAAACAGCTGCCTCTTGAGCAGCAGCAATAGCGGCTTGTGCAGCAGCAGTGGAAGGTGCCGCTTCTTCAGCCTCGTCAATAGTCGCCTGATCTATACTTGCTAAAGCTGATGCCATCGCGGCAGATTGCGCTGCAGCAGCAGCTTCTGCTTCTTGATCAGTTTGTAAAGGAGCGTTTAGCTCATCTTGAGTTGTTAAGTTGGTGTGCTGCTGACCAAGAGTTTGTCCAAAACCAAACAGACTTAAAGGATCAAAGCGAAGAGAACCTCTCTGTGCCTCTGGTATTGCGCTCAACTGAGCAGCTTGTCCCAAAGCATTGGTGGCTATACCTAGTCCCGGTACGCCTAGACCAAGACCTAAAACACCTCCTACTAAACCTGCTGCATCAGCACTGTCTATACCAATACCACCAGTACCGGGAGGAGCACCGAGACCTGCTTCGCCTCCACCTTTCTCTTCTTCTTCAAAAGCAGCCGAGAACGCAGTTCTTCCTCCAATCTGTAGAGCAGCTATGCCACCACCTGTCTTGGCAGGGAGAGCGAACCTCTGGTTAAAGAACCTTTGTCTACCACCTCCGGGTTGTGCAAAAGCCAGCGCCTCTTCTGCAGTACGGGGGAAAGCTCCTGTTCTCTCAGATTCAAAGCGTAGCCCTCTTCTGGGTAAAGGAGATGGTCCCTCTACTTCTGCAGCGTCATAGTAACTACTGTAATCTATAGGCTCAAAAGCTCCTCTTTCCAGAGCAGCGTCTACTCCTAGGCCAACTGCTCCTGCTGTCATGGCAGGTTTAGCAGCGTACTTGAGATACTCAAATTTATCCATTCCCGGCTGCAAACCATATAAACCTTTCATGTCAGTAAAGCCAGCTTCTTTAGGTAGGCTAGTAACAGCTTCTAATCTACTCGTAGGTACATATTTATCTACATTCTGAGTAAGAAACTCTTCTGTAAATTCAACAGGAGATGCTTCTGCTAAAGTACTAGCTTTTACAAACTTACTTGGATCAATAGCAGCAGAGCCAACAGCGGGTGTTCCTGTAGGACTAAAGCCTTTAAAGAAAGGTGTAGGTGTAGCTACATTGGTAGCTTGTTGAACAGCAAAATCTGCTGCAGCAAAGCTATCTGGACCAACAGGTGCTATAGCCTGTAAATCTGCTGCTCTACCCGGAATAATACTTCCCGGCGCAAGACCTGACTGTGCATAGTCTGCAATACTTGCATCAAAACTTGCACCTCCTGCCGCCGCAGGATTTTGAATCATTGACTGTTGCGCTGCTTCTTGTGCGGTTATTGCTCCTGTAGTGGCTGGGTTTGCACCGGGACCCATTAAACTTTGACCACCAAACGTAGCAGCACCTAGTCCTGAGAGACCACCGCTGAGTAAAGCACCTATGGCAGCATCTTTTAAACTTTGTCCTGACGCAAGACCACCGCCAAAAGAACCTAGACCTGCGCCTACACCTGTTGCCAGTGCGCCTGTTCCTAGAAAAGCAGGGAGCATAGGTGCCAAAAACATTCCACCTAGTATAGATCCAGCAATTGGTAGGATACTTTTAAGTATGTTAGCCTCTGGTAGACCTGTCTCTGGATTAACAGGTAATCCTCTTGGATGACCAGCAGAACGTGCCAACATATTAAGGTAAGGGAGTTCTGACTTGCTCATATGAACAAGAGTGTTGTCTCCTTTTCTACCCTTCATGGCCATTAGATTGGCCAGACCGCTCATGTCTGCGCCGGGAGCCGCTGCCATATGTGTACTAGGACCTATTTGCATTTTATCACGTACCCATTGTGTAAGGTTGTATAGGCATTACTTGTTGCTGTTGTTGTCCTTGCCCAAAAGCTTGATTCTGATTACCTGCCATTGGATTCATTGAACCGGGAGCACCGCTAGGAGCCATTCCTGAGAGACCACCTCCTGCCCCATTATAACTAAAAACTGATGGATTAGCAAAGTTCTGCGCTGTTTGCAGCATCTGAGGATCAACAGCAGGACCCACAGATATACCTTGATTATAAGCATTTACATCTGTATATACATTGGGTCGCATTAAATTAGACAGACCAGCAGCACTACCGTAAGGATCAGCAGTGGGAGGAATAGCAGTGGAGATTAAAGGCTGAAGAGCACCTTGTTGAAAACCTTGTTGGAACAGTTGATCATCTACTCCTCCTCCTTGTTGGAGACCAATCATACCACCACTGTTAAAACTTTGTCTACTTAAACCCATGACTTTCTCCTATGGTGTAAATGAATTAAACTCTGACCAACCAATTGTGGTCCCGGCTACGCTTACATAACCTTTAAACTTACCTGTCTTTCTTTCGTATACTATATCACCTGCATTTGCCTGACCTAGCTCACCAGCAGACACCTGCCTGTTAATTCTAACCGTACCCGTTCTAGAATTTTCTAGGTCTCTGCCTTCTAGTTCGTTAATTAAAGAGTCTGCCCACTCTCTCACCTCTGCGTAGGCTTGTATTAATTCATCGTCTGTTAGCCTGTATAGATCAGGAAGTGTAGGATAAACTGTTGCCATCTGTACCTACCTGAGACCATCTTCTTGTATATCTAGCCTAAGATCTCCGTATCTCCATTCAGTTCCTGTGGCGTCGTTCTCTAACCTAATTCTTGCCTGTCTACCTCTGCTTCTAAACCTAACTGTCTCTACATTCTGAGTAAGATTAAAAGGACCTTTTGTTTTTAGTTGTCCATTGGGAAATTCTTTGGTTTGAATTGTAAAAGAAACCTGTCCGTTGTTAATCTCTATATCAGGAATTAATCTGTCAACAAAAAGCATTTCATTCCCATCACCTATGCCAAAGTCAGCACTTTCAATAAAGGAGTCTATCTTTAACCCCTTTCCGGTAAAGGTATTTGGTATCTCATTATCATATATACGAGTGACACCTACAGATGTTCCGGTGTTAATTACATTATCATAGACACCTCTGTCACTCCACGTAGTCCAGATAGCTTCTCCGTAGACCCAGTAGTTTTCTTCCATGGACCAAGAAACATACCTGTTACATTCTGTAGAATCAGCAGATGGATAGAGCCATGTAATTTCTTTAAACTCTGAGTTAACACCTGCATAGATTTTGTCCATCTGGTCTCTATTGATATCACTAAAAATATGTCTTCTGACAGTGCAATCTAATCTTCTGACCCTGCCATCAAAAGCAAAGAAGTTATTAAAGCCCATCCAAACAGGTGTACCGTCCATATCAGTACCCCCGTGCTGACTAATTCCTCCGCACCCTGTTCCTAGTTCAGTAAAAGAGAAGATAAAAGGAGGACCAGTAAAACGCATACCATAGAGAACATGGTCAGTAAGAATTGCAATTTGGTTTCTGCTTCTGATACCTTGCACAATCTCAGTACCGCCTGACAGGGTGTTTTCTCCTGATGTAGAACTTACAGAAGGAGTCCAATTAGTATAATCATTTTGATCTGACCATCTTACAAGTAAAGGATCTTTTACACCTGCCACAGTGGAACAACCAAAACAAATTACGTGCCTGTCATTAGGAGAGACCACAAATGAGTTAATACTTACAGGAGCGTTGGTAACAGGAAAAGCTCTGGCCAAGCCTCCTGAAGTAGGAAACCACTGGTTTAGTCCCATTCCTCTTTTGTTTGAAAGAAGTATTTCCCCAAAGGTATCTAGTTGCCAGTTAGCTGGGACAAACTCAATAGCAGAGGATACAGCAGGAGAGTTCCATGTTCTGTATCCTGCCGTGGTACTAACATCTACAAGGAACTGTGCTGTTGCCAAACCTACTCCTGAACTTGTGCCAGCTGCATTAACCAAAGAATTAATGGTAAAGTTGTTAGCATCTTCTGCTGACACCACCTGAAAGATAGGGCCACCAAAGGTAGAATCTGTAAGAAGAATGTTTCCTCCCACTGTTGTTGCAGTGGTGAAGTAAACAAAGTCATCAATATCTAAATTATGGCCGGGACTAGTTATACTAACAGCAACTGTTGCAGCTACCACATTGATAACACTGGTCAGAACCACAGAAGTAAACACCTCTGCATTGTAAGCAGCTGCTCCGTAGCCTGTGCCTGTGATACCAACAGAGGCAGCAGTGGGTATAAGGTACTGAACAGTGGCTTGTCCTGCCGCCGAAGTGTTGTCAGGTGCAGAGGTAGATGCATCAAAAGCATAGACATTTGCACTGATAACACTGACAGAGAACATAGCATTAAAAGAAAAGTCAGTGGCAACAGAGGAAGAAGTAAAGACAGCAAAATCACCAGAGGTTAACCCATGCCCTGTGTCTGAGACACAAACTCTTACATTATTTGCCTGTGTTCCAAAAGCATTAGTCAAAGACACGCTGGCTCTGACAGGTGTAATGTTAAAGGTTTTTGCCCCTTGATAAAGATAGAGAGCCTTTTCAGTCCCAATAGCTATGTGCTGTTGAGTAATGTTATCTTGCCATGTAATCAGATCTCTACCTGTGCCTAGAATAGAGCCAGAAGTTTTAACGTCCCAACCTCTGATATTCTCAGGTCTCTTGTCTCTGAACCTAACTCTATTACCATCATACCAAGAACCTTGCTCCGCATACTGCGTAGATTCTCTGTGTATTCCCGGCCTAAAGTTAAGCTTTTTTGTTTGTGATAGTGTAGACACTTATAACTCCTAGGGTGCAGTAGCCAGAGCTTTAATAACTAGAGTTGATATAGCAGTGGTAGTCCTTGCATTATAAACTAGAAGGTCAACAGAATTAGCAGCTGTGCTCATAGTTGGAGCAGTACCGCTTACAAAAACATAGGCACTGGCAAAGGAAAGAGTTCTACTACCTGTGCCATCTTGTACCACGTAGATATAACCTGTCTGTCCCGGTGTTACACCAGCAGGAGCGCCTAGTGTTCTGTTACCTGCTAGTGTTATGGCAAAGTTATTTCCCAGAGCCATGTTAACAGCTATAGAGGCAGCATCTGTCAGAGAGACAACTGGACCAACCACAGGGGCTGTAAAGGTGGTGGCACTGGTAAATGTTTTTGCTGATGGGATTGTAGAGGAAACAGAGGTTCTAACATACCTAACATCTGCAGTGGATACGGGAATAAGGTTTGCATCTGCAGTACCAATGTTAAGATCTGCAGCTGTGCCTAGTCCTAGACCAGTGGCATTGGGCTGATGAACAGACACCCCATCACAAACAAACCATCCATCTGAACTGACCCCCACAGTTGCACCCTGACCCGCCAGAGTTTTAATCTTTGTAGTTTCAGTAGACGATGGAACAGTTTGGTTTCTGATAAAGTAGCCTTTAGATTGTTGAGGGATGACGAGGTTAACATCACTGGTCAAGGTTCCTTGTAGTTCAAGAAAAGCACTTCTGGCTTGGTCAGTGGTGCCATCAAGATTGGTTAAGGTTACATCTACAGAAGACAGGGACACTGTAACATAGGCAGCTATGGCATCATCAACAAGATCAATGACGTTGTTGTTGAGCACAGTTCCCCAAGAGTTAGGGTTAGCCCCGTCTGCTTGCTTTTCTAATCGTATTCTAGTGGTAAACGCCATGGTACTATCTTCCTTACTTTAATACGTGAATACCTTCTGTATAATAGCAGACATAGCTGCTCCTAAACCAGAGGCTACTATGAACACTCCTAGGAGAACTCCTTTGCCTTTGTCGAGTTGACTTTCAAGTTGGTCAAGCCTGATGGTTAACCTGTCAACTTCTTTACTCAACTGATCTACAGCTTGTAACATCTTCCCTATCTCTACATCAGTTAAGTCTGGCATCTTTAGATTCCTTTACTGGGAATACCTGCAGCTACAACGTAACCTGCAAAGTCAGCATCCTTTTTTCTTATTCTTAGTACACAAGTAGGTGTATCTTTATAGTCGTTATAAGTTGAGATAACCTCCTCAACTGTAAACATCTGTGGAGGAGAAATCCTAAAACAGCGTTGAGCAATACTTTTACCTAACAACTGTTGAGCGTAGGAATCCATATCTTTACTATCTGCCAGAGCTACGTCCATTATATCTTTCTCTGATATGCACATAAAGAAAGTAGCTATTAAATCTCCTTTAGCCCATGTCTCTTGAGCCAAAGCAGAGATAGGAGCCAGTAGAAGACAAACAATAAATAGTAATTTAGCTAGTGCTTTCATGTATTATATACTACCTTAACTTGGTTTAACAGGCCAGTTATTAATTTCTGCTACAGCTTCTGGATCATCCTCAAACATCTCAGGTGTTACAATGGTCATGGCTTCTAGCCCTGCTACATTTCCTTTACTATCCACAGCAGCTTCCAGTACCAGTGCTCTGGCTCTGAGATCATTCCTCCACTTAACAATATCAGCAGGAACTTCTTTACCCGTGTCTATTTTTCTGATAAAGTACCAGTCGGTTTCTCCAAACCAAACCGCAAGAACAGCGTTGATCTGACTTTTCAGTGTAGCTTTAATATCAGCTAGTTCTCTGGGGGTGGTTGTTCTGGTAACAGTTACCTTGTGATCTAGCACAATAGGTGCAGCTTCAGAGGTTGTATAGAACATATTATTAACTAACTTACCTGTATATTCATAAGGTACAATGCCTATACCTTTTCTCTCTTCGTCTGTCCAAGCATCAGTAAAGATAGTCTTAGGATATTGAACCCCATTAATCTTCATACCTTTAGGCACTCGGATAATCTCTAACACTTGATCACCTGATGTTCTTGCCCACATTGTTTAGGTTCCTTTCCTCATAAGTCCTACCAGACCACCTCTGGCTCTGCCCTGTGCATCATCTAAAAGCCTATCCCGTATTTCAAGAGGAATTGGGACTGTAGTTGAAGGTGTTTGGAGCAATGTTTCAAAAACGCTAGGAGATTTTTCTCCCCCTTTACCGTCTCTTGTAAAGAAATCAATTACTGACTGTGCTATACCTCTTTCAGGAGACGGTGCTGGTACTGATGGAGTATTAAAAAAATCTTCCTCTGCTTGTAACTGTGTTTGTAAGTTACGCGCTCTCTTTGCTTCTGCTTCTGCTTTCTGTCTCGCAACTTGTGCTCTGGCATTCTCTAAAACCAGATCACGTACACCAATTTCATTAACAGCTTTTGTATCTCGCGTGAGAGGGTTTGTATTAAACGCAAGCTGTGTAAGCCCTCCCGTGGGACTACCTGTTTGATCAAGCCTACGCTGACGTTCAGCTTGCGCTCTTTCACGCCCCCGTAGTATAGCGTCAAGAGTAGGGTTACTTCTTCTAGTTTGATCTTGTAGTGCGGCGACTATATTACCAGCTTGTATCTGTTGTTGTGCAACTGCCTCATTAAAGTCAATAAGAGGCAATGGTTGGGAAGGAGGATCAAAAGCATCAAAAATAATATCATCCCCTTGTGGAGGAGGAGGGGGAGCAATATCTCTAAAAATAGGAACAAAGGTATCTGCTGAAAACTCAAATAGTTCTCGTTGCTGCGCTTCACTCCCACCTAAATCTGGATTAAAGATAAATTCTCCTCTATCAAAATCAGGAATACCTAGCTCACTAGCTGTTTGAGTTACAAGTCTTTCATCCGGTACATTAAATTCTTGGCCCGGAGGAGGAGCAGTAAGTGTTAAATTTTGCAGTGATGCACCACTTTGTGGATCTGCGTCTGGAGAAAGAGCAGGTGCTCCCTGTGCTATTGGTGTTCCGCTACCCATTTTGATTCTTCCTCATAATCTATACCCCGTATATTGGTGGTAGTGTACCACGACCAGCTATGTCTGCCATGGCAATATAAATAAAGTTACTTCCTGATGCATTCCCGGGAGAACTTGCTCCTCTTATTCTAAACCCTTCTGCCAAAAAGTCAACATCACTTAATGTTCCTGATGTTCCTATAGTTGTAGCATTAGGGCTTAATACAAGAGGATCAGTAGCCGAGTTAAACGGAGTACGTGCCGTATCTATAATACACCAATTTTCAGTGCTCACTGTATTCTTTACTAAAATCCAACGAGGTTTAAAATTTAACAGAATAAAAGGACCATCCGTAGCTCCGTTACCTTTGTAAGACCCTACTTTACAAACTCCGGGGATTGATCTAAAAGCTAAGAAGGACATAGTTTTAGTTGACTGATTTGTTTGACTACTGGTTCCTACACTAAAGACTGTAGAGGTAGGCGCTGTGTCATTCCAAAGTGTGTTATCATCAGTGGCTACTTGAGTAGTATTCAACTCTAGAAAGAAATCTTCAGCAGAACCACCAGCTATAGCTCTTATATCCTTATGGTAAACTGCCCAGTTAACTGAACCAGTGGTGGCGTTCTTCATAATGATAGCTTCTGGCACACCTCCTAGTGAATGACCAATGGTGGCGTTAGCACCTGTTCCCGTAAAGGTACCGACTGAAAAGTTTTGAGCAGCTGATGCAATAACTGTACTAGCTATACTACCTGTGCCGTTGCTTGAGCCAGTAGTTGCAGAGCTACCTGCCAACCATTGCCAGAGAACAAAGTTATTATTGTTAAGGTTTACCAGTGAATCTGCGCCTAACTCTCCACCTCTTTGTAAAAAAGTATTAAATGTATCTGTGCTAAATACTTGTGCACCTGAAGTATTAGAACGGAGATCAGTGCCTTCTCCTCTGACTCTATCAAAAAGCATGTTACTAGAAGCAGCATCTCTGTCTTTTATCCAAGCAAAGGCTGTAAACTTAGAATCACTCCCGCCTCCTACAGTTTGAGTAGCACTGTTACCAGTGTAAAGCGTAGCATCAAAGAAGTCTTTACCTTGGAAACTCGGAGCAGATAGGTCTGCTGTATTGATTGTCTTGTTACCCGTTCCTATGGTATGTGGAAACTCTGCTTCATCAAAGTGCATTGTACAGTCATAGTTACTAAAGCGAGAAACACAGGCATAGTATGTAAGTCCGGCAACTGTAGATACCGTTGTGCCTTGCGCTACATTGTTCTTTAAAAAGTTTAACTCATTAGCATCAGCATTATATCTAACAGTTATAACATCATTGGTAGACCAAGTACCTCCAAAAGCAGCAGATGTTTGACCACTTGATAATACTGTAGCTAAAGTGCCATCTTCTGCATAAGTATAAGAAGCATCATAAGCTATAGATTGACCAAAACGTACATTATTAGCTGGTTCTGAAACTGCAAGAGCATTGTCATAACAAGAAATACCTACACCTCCATCACCATTGTTAGTGGTCATTTGAAACTCTGTGGTACCTGTGGTTGGAAGAGGAAGCGTAGCAAAAGCACCGCCATCTGATCCTCCTGTACCAGTAACTCTTTTGTTTCCTTCTGTAAAAGTCAATGTAGAATTAGTTTTGAGTAGTTGGTTCATTACAGCGTACATTTTAGAAGGACTATTACTTGACTGGTTAGCACTAGTCATACTGGTAGGAGTAAAATCATTTTCTTTACTGCTTATGTCATTACCCAAAGCTGAAGAATTAGCATAGTCCAAACAAAAAGAATTAGCCCCTGCATTACTGGCAAGTAAAGCTACATTCGCATTAGACTTAGGAGCAAACTGAGTTCCGTTTGTCCCAAAAGTAGTAGCCGTTAAAAAATCAGTGACAGCTACATCTCCTGCTTGTATAGACTGACCGTCTAAATATACTGTCTGTGCTAGGTATCCTTTGAAGTTAGTAAAACCACCCCCGGTACTTCCTTTTGCAAGAAAAAATTCATATCCATCAGATTGAGGTCTAAAAGTAGGGCCATAGCCGTCACCGCTAACAGTTGTGGTAGAATCTTGAAGGATACCGTTTATAAATATTTGACAACCATTTCCATTAGTTGTACTAGAATTAGTAGGTTGAACACTGACTATAACGTGGTACCACCCTATATCTCTGTAAGCTGCATCCGTTGTTTCTCTAAAAAAGAAATCTTGTCTCCAAGCCATTGTATTAGCAGGATCAAAAATTCCTGTACCAAACTTACTTACACTAGAATTATTTAGGCAAAACCAAGCTATACCCGGATCTGCAACGCCAAAATTTTCTCTTTGCATCCACGTAGCAACAAGAAAATTCCCAGCATCAACTTGAGCAGACATTGTACCACTTGTCATGCTATCTGCAGATCCGTCAAACCAGACAGAGTTAGGTATTAGTGTAGAGTCAAAGGAACCACCACCCCCGCCGCCAGATTCAGCAGCAGCTTCTGCTCCCATTAAAAGAAGATTATTATTTAAAGTGCTCATTTATAAATACACCTCAGTCACTACACTCTATTCACCGGGATCTTGTGTTAGAGGTTTTACCCACCCACTTGTTAAATCAACTGCGCGTAGGGCTGTAAGATCAGCAGCGTTATTAATTGACGACATCAATGTTTTTTCTTGAGCATACGCATCAGCTATATGCTTTTCCACTGCAGTTTTTAGCGCATCCATATCAGTCTCAACAAACTCTGGTGCTGAACAACAGGTGGTATCTACTCCATGAATTTTTCTAGTCACTGTGCTGTAGCATTTCCAACTAAGTGTACCACTTGCACGAAAAATTGCATTCTGCGCTTCTCTGTCTGTACTGTAATATTTATCCCCGGTCACAATACCAGCTGTTTCAGATTCGTAACGGTGTTGGGCAATTTCTGCTAGGGCTTTATTTTTTGAGTCAGTCAGAGACAAGTCAGCAACTGCTGGTGTAATTTTCCAGTAGTCACCGTCAACTTCGCCTGTTTCTCCATTTAAATGTTGGTATGCTTTTAATGTAGGATTATCATACGTAATATTACGAAGCGTACCAGCATTACAGGTAAACGGCAAAGATGGTTGTGCATTCCCACGCAAATCAGTTAGGAGTTGAAATTGTTTATTCCATGAACCTTGGTGAACAAGGGAACCGTTTTTTTCGAGAGCAATCATAACTTCTCCTATTAACTATCTTTAATTTAATATACCATATGGTGGAGGAAAGTCACCATTTGTTTGAAGAGCGTTTGCAGTTACTAGTGACCAGTTATTTGTTCCAGTCGAATTATAAGACGAGGAGCTACTTCGTACTTTAAAACCGTTACTACATAAATCTACATGAGTTCCATATGTAACAGCATTTGAATTAATTGTCAAGGCATCGCTTGGACTTGGTTGAAATCCTAAGAAAACAAAAGGCCCGTTGGTATTTGCATTGCCTTCAAATGACCCTGTTTCTGGATTAGAAAAAGTTACATTATCTTTATTCGATTGGAAACAACAAAGATACCCTGATGGAGGTGCATAAACAAAATCTCCTATGCCATTAGCATCTGTTTGATTTCCTGCTGTTCGGTTTCCACCAAAAGTTGAATCTTGTCCAAAGTTTATAAAGTAATCTTCACTGGCTGAAGTTGAATTACCGAAGACCCATTTTGCTCCAGAGGTAAGTCCTGTTGCCGTAGCATTTGTAGCAGTGGCTGGATTACTTGTTCCGGCAGATGCACCAATCCAAGTATTATCATCCCCCATCCACATATTATTATTATCGCAATCAATTGCAAGTTGTATAATATCACCAGCACCCATAACACCAGCTTTTAGAGAAGTATTTGCTCCATTGTGTCGTAGTCTGTATGAATGGGTATACATAGAATAACCATCTCCCGTACTACTATTTCCTATGTAGTCATTAAATGCTTTTGCACCAGTTGACATACTTTGAAAACCAATAATAAATCCATTTGATGCAGTATCATTATGAAGACGAACTTCCATATACCATTTACCTGTTGATCCAAACATTTTATCAGCAAGTACAGTTCTCCAATCTGATACACCAATTTGTAATCTATTTCCAAATTCTAACTGGTCAACTACACTATTAGAAGTATTACCATTAATGTAACTATATATTGGAAACTGTCTACTTGGACTATGGGCAACTTGGTTTGCTGAATCCATACTTGTCAAAGTAAAATCATTATTATTACTAGATATGTCATTACCAAGATCAGAGGAATTACTGTAGTCAAGACAAAAACTATTTCCTCCAGCCGTACTAGCCAAAGCAGCGACATCAGCATCAGCCCTAGGAACAAACCGACTTTCAACTTCGTCAAGAAAATCCGTAACAGCTACATCGCCACCTTGAACAGACTGACCAACAAGCATAACTGATTGTGCTAAATATCCTTTATAAATTTGTATTCCTGTTCCAGTTAATTCAGCAAACTCATGTTCAGCTGCATTACCAAAACTAGACAAGCTACCAGTAAAGGCTGAACCTGTATTTATTGTTAGTGTTTGCTCAACACCATTAATAAAGAGTTTAACACTATTAGAACCTGCATCTCCTTTAAAAGAGACAATGCAATGATACCAACCAACATCTTTTAACTTCCCACCAGTGGTTGAAGTATTGTATGTTGTTGTTGCGGCAGTGGAGCTTTCGGTGTGAATCTCAAAAGTGTCATCGCCGTTGAGAACAATTCGATTATTTCTTGAGCTACCTCCAGTTCCACCTGTAGCATTAAAAATAACCTGCTCCGTTGTTAAATTACATCTTTGAAACCAAGTAGCAAATACCAACTCGCTTTGCGCTGACCCAGAAGAAAATGTTTTTGCCATTCGGTCAGCAGAACCATCATACCAAACAGAATTTGTAATAGCATCAGGATCAAAAGAAGCGCCACCAGCAAGATTACTACCTAATAATGGTTGCATTAAAGACATTTAGGCAATCTCCAAAATCTCTAACACTTGCGTACCGTCTATGACAGTTGATCTCATTAAATGCTTGGCAGATGCAGCGTTATTATATGTACCGGAAACCAAATCAAACCCAGAAGTAGTAATCGTATGACCACCAGACCCGTCATTAGTTGTAACAAAAGCTATGACACTGTTTACAGTTTGAGGAGCAAGGGTAAACGATCCGTTGATTGTCATTGTTTTAAGGTTTTCTTTAGCCGTTGCAATCTCAAGAGTTTGAGTTCCAGTACCAGAATTTCCAATAGCTTCAAAGTCAGAAGAGAACCCTGCTGTTAGATTATCTGATACGTCTGCGAAGAGGGTATCAGAATTAAAAGCTGCAACGTCTGAACCGATTGCCAGCCCCAAAGCCGTTCTGGCGTCAGCCGCGCTACTAGACCCTGTACCGCCGTGTGTGATAGCAAGATCAGTTGTTAGTCCAGTAAGAGATGTAATATCAGAGTTTGCACCACTAGCTGCAGCACCTAGGCTAGTTCTGGCGTCAGCAGCTGTAGTAGCGTTTGTACCGCCGTTGGCCAGTGGTAGTGTTCCTGTAACTTTACTGGTTAAATCTACATTACCAGAAACGTCGCTTATACCTATGGTTGCCCATTCAGGATCTGTACCATCTGATTTTAAAAATGTACCGTTTGATCCTATTGCAAGTCTAGTAGCAGCAGAGGAACCCCTGATAATAATATCTCCCTCGGTGGTCATAGGGTCTGTAAAACCTGCAGCTGGTACTTGCCAAGAACCATCTCCCCGTAAAAAATTACTTGAGCTTGCAGTTCCAGTTCCTAACCTTGCAGTGGCAACTGTACCTGAACCTAGGTTAGTGGCGTTTAACGCTGTGAGATTAACACCACTAGCGGCTGGGAGAGTAGCAGGAAACCTTGCATCAGGGACGGTTCCACTACCTAGGTTAGAGGCGTCTAAAGCAGTGAGATTGGCACCACTGGCAGCTGGCAGAGTAGCCGGGAACCTTGCGTCAGGAACAGTACCACTACCTAAATTATCTGCATTTAAAGCTGTCAGATTAACTCCACTAGCGGCAGGAAGTGTCGCTGGAAAACGAGCATCAGGAACAGTTCCGCTTCCTAGATTAGAAGCATTTAAAGCTGTAAGGTTAGCACCGCTGGCAGCCGGTAAAGTAGCAGGAAACCTTGCATCAGGTACAGTACCACTGCCAAGATTAGTAGCATTCAAAGCAGTTAAATTGACTCCACTGGCAGCTGGAAGCGTAGCTGGGAAACGCCCATCGGGAACTGTTCCGGTGGCTAAGTTATCTGCGTTTAAATCTGTAAGACTGCTTCCATTACTTGTAAAACTTATTGTATCTGATCCATTGGTCTGTAGGAGTTGCCCACTACTACCAGCAGAAGTAGGATAAGTCAACCCTCCAGTGTCTAGAGTACCTATAGAAACAATACCTGTAAAATCAGCAGTGGTGCCGTGTACCTTACCTGTTGCAGTTACAGTGGTGACAATTATATTAGTAGCTGCTATATTTGTAGCAGATACATCAGTGGCACCTAGGGCTGTAAGAACAAGAGAAGGATTAACTTTAGCAGTGGCACTTGCCGTTGCAGTGCTAACAGAAGTACCTTCTGATGTAAGTAGAATTGTACCATCATTAGCGGTTAAATGAGTGAAACTACCGAGAACTAACTCATTTAACTCATCTGCTGTGGCAGTGAGAACCGTACCCCGGAGAGCAAACTGACCCGTGACATTCAACTGTGCCGTACTCATGGCAATAGGGCCAGCAGTTCCTCCACCGTCTTGAATAGTTCTCACTGTAGCGTCTAGACCATCGTTAGGATTAGCTGCATTGACTTGTAGCAGATCCTTATAAGTATTCGCTATCAGTTGATTTGTTAAATCAGCCATAATAAATTATTCCTTTAGTCTTTATTTCTTACGGCTTTTCCTTTTCAAACCGAATACTGGACTTCTTTTTTCTTTCTTACTGCTTTTCTTTTTTCTGGCTCCTTGAGCTTCATCACGCCGAGACTTGTAACTTTGTTTCTTGGTAGAAGCCTTACCTCTACGCATTCCCAAACTTTCGTCTTCTCTATCCTTGTAACCTTGACGCTTGGCAGTCTTCTTTTTAGCTGGCTTCTTTTTCTTCATGTCTTTCTTTGCATTGAAATAAGCTCTGGGCATTGTTCTTAACTCCTATGTAAAGTTCCATTTAGTAGTGGTATCTTCCCATTTAGTTGTAATACCATTCCAAGATTTATTTAGATCAGCATTACTAGGCGGTCTTGCGTCTTTAATAATCTGTTTATCTCTGTAGAATTTTACCTTATTAAGTGGGTCAGTTACAAGGTTATAAATACCGTCGCTCTCACTCTTGGCAACGATAAAGCCTGTTCCCGGTTCTTTGGTTCTTTGATCAAGCCTGTATCTAAAACCAGACCTGTCACTTATAAAAAATCCTTTTTGCATTTAGCACTTCCACCTTTTTCTAGCTTGTCTTAGTCTTGAGTTAGGATTCTTTGCAGCTTTGGGAAACTTCTTCATTTGACCTGCTGATCTGGCGCAGTAGCTCTTACGTCTTTTTGCATCCTTGCTACCCTTCTTAACAGATCCTGTAACAGCGGTCTTGAGCTTGCTACCGGGGTTGTCTCTCCGGTACTTTGCCACACCCTTCTTGGTCATACCTGCGCCAGCTTTGGTAGGTCTCTTCTGCCCACCGCTGATGGTGTGACCTTTCATAGTACCTTTTCTTTTCTTAGCTGCCATTACTTTTTCTTCTTTGCAAAAGTTTTAACATTGGTAGGCTTACCACCTACACCTTGCTTCACTGATCTTTTACGTTGAACAGCAGACTTCTTTTGGCCAGCTGTCATACGTTTAGCTTTGGCCAGCGGTACACACTTAGGGTATTTTCTTTTAGAACCTTTGGCAGACTTTCTTCCACAAGGTTGAAATTTACCTTTCTTTTTAGGAGCACCTATGTCTACCCACTCTTCATCTACCCACTTTCTCAGACCACCTCCTGTCTTAGCTCCTACAAGTTTTTTCTTCTTTCCTTTTTTCTTTCCCCCCGGTTTGACCTTTCCAGAACAAACAGCAGAGGCGTACATATTTGCATAAGCTGAAGGATAAACATCAAACTTACGTTTAGCTGCTGCTTTTCCTTTGGGGCAAAGTTTAGCCACTTTAAACTACCTGTAGTTGTGGGGTTATAAAAAGGTTCACTCTTTCTTTATCTGACTCTAGTGCGGTTCTGAGTAAAGCCTCATATTTATCTTTAAGCATTGTTATACGTTCTGTAGGAACTGCAGGTCTTTTATAACTAAGGTAGTAGGCAAGACCACAGGTGAGTGCAGGGAGAAACCGGAAAGGAACATCAGCATTTTGAAGCGCACTCTTGGTAACGTCCTTCAGACGTTTCATTCTATAGTTTCTAAAGGTATAAGTATCTGCTGAATCTGGTGTGGGAAAGAAATGAACTGTGACAAGATCTCTTCCTTTCAGAGTGGCAAACTGTGTAGGTCTACCACTGGTGGCTTTGTTTGTGATGCCTTCGTATTCTTCGTACCCTATGCGCGTCATTTGAAAATCATTAGAGTTAGAACTTAACCGAATATAACCAGAGAGAACATCTATGGTGTCTGCGTCTAGTTCATAAGCGGCAGTCCCGGCGACAAGAGTTGTTGTTGCAAGATCTGTTCCCCAGAGAAGAACGCCTCTGTTCTGCCAATCAGTGAGCAGAAGATTAAGAGAACGTCTGGCAGTGATACCGTCATTACCTAGTTCTGGCTCTCCACCTATCATAGCATAGGCTTCTTCTATTACCTCGTCTATAAAGAAGGTAGTGTTGAAGTCTGATGTAGTTGCAACTGCCATAATAGTTCCTTATCTATTTCTCATCCACGCTGGTTTCACAGGACCACCTACAGCGTACTTGATAGGCTTGCCTATTTTACCGCCGCCCATTAAAGAAGTAGTTCCCGGTTTCTTTTTCTTATCTTCCTTCTTCTTCTTTTTCTTTGGTTTCTCCAGCGGTGGAAGCCCCTGTGCTTTTCTATTTTGATTTTCTACCTTTCTTGAAAAATCAGTGTAAGGGAGAACATCATCAGCATCAAGTTTGTCAGTCATTAGTAAGTATCCTCTGATTTATCTCTGTCTCCTTTGAGCAAAGGACTAGAGCGTTTTTGTAACAGGGTATCTAACTTTGAATCCATTCTTTGAATTATAATCTCTAGCCTAGAAGTTTTATCAATTAAATCTATGATAATAGAATCTTGTTTCTTCAGACTAACGATAACATCTTTCAGTAAAAAGTGTAAAAGTTTCCACGCAGCAACGCCAGCCCCAACGCAACCAACAATTGCTAGACCATAATCTGAAATCGCTTGCATAAAATTCATGTCCATGGGGGGAGTACTCACTCTTCTGTAACATTTCTACAATCACAAGTCTCCGTATTACAAGGTTCAGAACAAGAACAATCCTCGCAACCAGTACAGCTGCACTGAGGATTTTGACAATTTTTATCCGACAACGCTAGGTCCCTTTCTTGCTGCGCCAAAACCTTGGCCTGTTGGTTTACCGTTGATCTCTGCTAATCTTTTTGTAGCAGTGGGTGGGTTCTTATCAGGAATAGGATAAAACTTCTCTGATATTTTCTTCTCTGCTTTCTTTGCCATAATTAATCGCTCCCTTTAACCAGTGTATTAGGTCCTCCAGCAGGGCTGAAGTTTGTTTGCATATCGTCTTGTCTACTTCTTCTGGCTCTGTTTCTTAACCGTTCTATCTCACCTGCGTACTCCTGCTGCCATGCCTGAGTTGTGTTAAAGCTTTTCATAAACATAGAAGCCTCTACCATGGTGGCAAAGAAGAGTGCGTTCTCACAGTGAGTGGTGAAGTAGTTGGTAGGACTTGCAGAAGTAATGGTTGTGATCTGTGCAATGAAACCTATCTGCGAGTCTATCGTAGCAGAAGGTGTAGGAGCTACTCTGATCTCTGTATTTGTTTTAAATCCATAGTATCTGGGAGTAGCTGTCGAAGCTGAAACTGGCCAATAATCTAAAAGGTACTCATAGGGTCTATGTTTTAACTGAGTTCTGGCTCCACTGACTTCTATGGTAAAAGTTTTGATGATCTCTCCACCAGTTGGAACAGATACTTCTGCAGTTCCAGAAGATACAGCTACACTGGCGTAAGAGACAAGACCCTGATCATCTAGGTCATTCATCATCTTATCCTGTGCTCTCTGTATCATATTAGGAAGAGCACCTAAAAATTCTGAGCCATCGTTCTCAGTAGTTTCTACAATTGCGCTAACGAGGGAATTAAAGTCCATCTGGGTTAGCCATAGTAAACGTAAATTTTACCAGCATTACTAGCACCAGCAACGGATACCTTACCTTTGCATCTTACCCCGTCATCTCCTATGTAAACATTATCTCCTGTGTTCGTGGTTAAAACAGGTTGTTTGATCACAGGGCCATTTTCATCTGCAATTACAATTTCAGCGGCAACGGTGACAGCGTAAGTGTAAAGTCTAATTCTGGTATCTGCCAAAGTTACACTGGCAACTGTGTCTACCATAAGACCATTACCGCCAGCCCCACCTTCTACCTGTGCAATTTTAAGTGTGGTTGTCATTTATTCTTCTCCTAAAAGAAAGGGGAGAACCTTCTCCTGATCCTCCCCCATTATAAATCAAAGCTGTTGGCTTTCCAAGGTTCAGCTTATTACTTCTCTTGCATTGCAGCGATATAGTCAACTGTAATTGTATTAGCAGCTGCTTCACCTGTAAGCACCGCAACAATAGGAGCCATATCTTCATCAGTGACAAGATTAGTACCTGATACCACACTGACAGTACCAACATGAACATCATCAGCATAAACTTTAATGTTACTGAAACCATCAAAGTGATAGCCTAGTTTTACAAAGGAATCGTCTGTCATGGAAGCAACTGCCGTAACAGAAGCAGAAACAATTGAACCTGACATATTTGTTTCAGAGACCAGACGAATAGCCGTGCTACCGTCATCACACTTAAATGTAATAGAGTCTGAAAGACCAGCAAAAGGAGTCGTATCCTTAATTGCAAGACCACAGAGCCAATCCGTTTGTGTGGCGTCACCTACCTTGAGGCGTGTTTCAAAAAAAGTTTCTTTGCTTTCGTCAACATTAAAAGCTTCAGTTTTAAGTTGAAGCGCAATTCCATCATTCTCTGCGTCATCAGTGGTCATTACTAAAGTTCCACCACCGCTATCAGTTACAGAGACAATAGAACCATTGTCACCACCACCGTCAACCTTGGTGCAAGTCCAGTTAACAGCAGACACCGTTGCGCCATTAAGAGCACCTGTTCCACCTAGATCAGTGTTTTGAACAAAGTCATTCCAGTAGATGGTGTACTTACTAGGAGACATTTGTTTAAGGTCACCAAACGTAGACTCTTTGGTTACGTTTGTGACACCGTTTGGAAAATGTGTAGACATAATGAACAGTCCTTTCTAAGACCAGCACCCGAAGTGCCATTCAAGTATGTTAAAGAAAAAAGAGTGGAGAGGCGTATCTCAGCCCCTCCACTATAAAGTACTTAGGCTCCTTGAGAACCGAAGTAACCTCTCCAGTCAGACCAACCGAAGCTGTAGCGTTCTCTGGCTTTGAAACGGAGGTTACCCGTGTCGAAGTCAGGCTCCATCTTCGTGGCAAGAGGCGCTCTTACAAACATCTTTGCTCCGTTAGGAACATCGGTTTTAATAAAGAACGCATCCGGGTCACTGAAACGCTTATTCACCGAATAACCTTGCGGGATCATGCCCTGATGGTTAATGGCGTTGATGTTGTTATCAGCCGTGTTAGGTTGATAAGGGCTATTCAGCACACGGTCTGCCGTGAACTGGTTGCTCGGTGCAACGTGCAGGGATACTGCACCACCACCGACCAGAATGCCTTTATCATCTTTGATCGTCTGAATACTAATCAAAGCAGTTTCTAAAGCAGCTTCTGAAAGATCAACCGTTCCAGCTGATCCAATCAAGTTGCTCTGGTTCCCATCGCCAACCGTTGGATGACTGGCACTGAACATTGGTTGTCCATCGCCACCAGTAATCGCTGTGTTAAAGCCTTGGTTGAACGTCTGAGCAGCTTTAGTCTGCTTTGTACTTGCCATGGAACGAGCAAGCCCTCTGGCACGCAGCTTGGCAAACGTGTCATAGAGATTGTCTTCCATTGCCTCTTCCGTAACTGAGAAGGCAAGTGCTATGGTTTCAGCCGTATATCTGGCTGTGAAGCTTTCTTGTGCATCGTCATACTGAACAGCAGCGCCCTCACCCTTGACAGGTGCCTCGCCAAATCCAGTGAAGAGAACCTCTTCTTCAAATGCACGGTCAGAGTTCTCTACTTCATAAAGAACACTGTATTCATCAGCAACTTCTCCATACTCAATACCAAAAACGGCATTAAGTCCCGGTAGAAGCTGCTTGGCAATACTAGCTCTGTTTATAGCAGCCATTGTCTAAGCTCCTTTCAGGTTAAGCACCAGATGATACACGGATCAACTGATGGTGGATAAGTTGAACTTCAGCGATTGGGAAAGCCCGATCTGCTGAAACATCAATGTCGTTGTTTGGAGTATCAATAAAGTCAATGATACGGAACATAGCCGCTACACCACTGGTACGTGTTGAAATATCAAGACCAAACCCTGAACGCCCAGTGAAGGTAGAACCCGCACCGAGAGTAGCTTCAAAGTTATGTTCCATGATATCACCAACAGAAGAACTGGCGTCACATTGAACTTCAAAAGTTGCTTGAGGATCATCACAAACAATCGCGTAGGCGTTACTGGCAGAAGTTCCCGTGGGCCAATGTTTACGGAACTTTGGCTCACCGTCTTCTTCATAGTAACAACCCATAAAAACTCCAATAGGCGGGTTCACATTACCGTTACCGCTACTAACAGGTTGTACATTACCTGCTCTGACATGGACCAAATCACCCGTGAAGATGTTTGATGCAAGACCAGATGCTATTCGGTAGTTTCTTGTCTGCACGGTGTTAGCACCAGCAGAGTATCTACGCGAAGGAGTGAGACCATTTAGGGCTTTCGTAGCTGTCATACTACATTCTCCTTTTAAAGATGAGTAGAATAAGCGGTAGGCGTTTTAAGCCTGAAACTGTGGCATTCTACCCTTGGTTACAGTTGAAGTGCTATTATTTGAAATGGGCATTTTCGAGCTAGAAGCAGACATTAGTTGCTGATTTACAGCATCCATCAAGTCGTTTGCTTTACCTTCGTAATAATCATTTCTGGCGACTGACTTTCCACGGGGCATTTTGGCTAGAGCGACATCCCCCCGTACAACGCAATCGGTATAGCGTCCCGTGTCTAAAACAGTTGAAGAGTGTAACATCTCAGGAACTTCTTCAGGAGTTACAAATACCCAGCCTTGAGTCATTTTGTTACCTACGTTCTTGTAGTCATCATCGCCTTTGAGGGAGATGCGTATCCAACGGAGAACCATGTCTTCATTGGCGAATCTGTCTACAACAGGGTCGGGAACATCTAAGAAATTAGGTTCTTGGTATGTGTACTCTTTAGTTTCGGTTTCCCTTGTTTGTGTTGCTCTACTACTTGTTTTACTCATCTTTAAACGCTCCTTCTTCTTTTGTTACGCGCAATGTGGTTAAGCAATTGGAACATATTCACCAGCTGCACGATCTGCCCGTGCCTTCTCAGCGGCATATTTCTCAAGAGGAATATTCCACTTCTGAGCTAGTCTTACATCTTCTTGAGTAAGCTTAACCTTACCTTTACCTCCAGTGGTAGAACTGCGCGACTGTCCTGCTACCACCTGTTGTGTAGGCTGTGATCCTACCTCTGCACTCTTCTCTCCGCTAAACTTGTGCGGAAACTCTGTCTTCATTCTCCGGTCTACCTCTTGGTAAAACTCTGGACTAGAAGAATCGTAACCTTCTTGTTTCAATGTAGCATCAATTGTAAGTGCTGCCACTGTCATAATCTGGTCTTGGTTGAACCAAGAATTTTCAGGCTTTTGACTCCACTCAACTGCAAGCGGATCATACTGTTGTGCTTGCTGTTGCTGCTGCTGTGGTGCTTGTGGTTGTTGTGTCTGTACCTGCTCTCTCTGCGCCAGCTGCGCCTCGTACTGTTCAATAGCCTGTCGCTGCTGGCTTAGTGTTGAAAGGTCTACTTGACCTTTGTTCATTAATTCTTGTGCCTCTAGCATCTTCTCCTTTTCGCCTAGATCATAAGCGTCAAGGTAGGCTTTCTTAGCCATTTCAATCTGCTGTTGTAGAAGCTTCTCGCTAGTCTCTGTATTTGACTTACTACTCTCTACAGTATATTTATCGCGTTCATTCAGCTGTCTTAAAAGATCTTGTTTCTCTTGTTCAGCTTGGGCAAGAAGATTAGCCTGTTCGTTTTTTTGCTGAACAAGCTGCCGTATACGTTTCTCAGCACCTTTTGTTTCTATACCTTCTAACTCTGGAACATCTTTAGCAGGTGTTGGTGCTGCTTCTACTGGTTCAGGTTTTTCCTCTTCACCTTCTACTTCAAACTCTATCTTTTCTTTGGTAGGAGTAGGAGAGAGATCTATCTCGCTCCACTCAGTAAGCTCTTCTGCTACGTTTTCTTGTGCTTCTACTGCTTGTTCTTCAGACATTTTTACTAGCTCCATAGTTTGCGACGACTAAGATTACGCATAATTTAATTAGTAACATATTTAATTACCTAATACAAGGGTAGTATCTAGGTCTTCTGGATCACTGATTTTCATCAGAATCTGATCATCAAAAAGAAGTAGAAGCTTTACGCCTTTGTAAACGAACTTGGTACCTGAAAGTTTCTGGTAACACACATAGTCACCTTCTCTACACCAAGGTCCTGCAAGAAACTTATCTTTATCTTCATACGCCAGTGTACCTACTTTAAGAACTCTGCCAACCGTGGTGAGGTAGGCAATGTCGTCCCGTGCTCTCTCTGGTAAAAGAATACCTCCTTTTGTTTTTTCCTTGATAGAGGTTGGTCTGATAAGCACATGATAACCGGGAAGGTCTGGAAGAACTTCTGGGTCCGGTACATCATTCTCTGTAATCCACGCATCGTTAGAAATTGCCCCGCCAAGTGAAGGATTAATCATCGTCGTTATCTCGCTCCATTCTTTTGTTTACAATATCAGTTAACTTTGAGTAAGACCACTCAATTCCTGTAAGCGTTCCTACTACTTGCCTATAATGGTTATAGTCCTCTACGTGACCCTTTGCAAGGAAATCTTTTAAGGTATCTTCTTCCTCTTTAAAAACCTGTCGTATCTCGTCAAAAATGTCCATAACTATTTTTTACGGGACAACCTCTTTGTTTTCTTAGAGGGGCGCTTTGGTTTTTTAGAAGTAGACATAGCAATGGCCACGGCTTGTTTCTGAGAGTAGCCTTCTTCTCGTAGCTTCTTGATATTGTCTGAAATTGTCTTAGGCGACTTTCCGGGTTTAAGCGGCATCTAACTTCCTCATACTTTCAGAAAGACTACGCGCTCTTGAATAGGTTTGCTTTGCCCACCGGGAATCCATCATCTGATCTGCTGCTTCTTCGTAGTCTTTAGGTTCTTGTCGTAGGGCTTTAAACATTTTCTTAAACTTAGAAACTCCTTTCTCTCCCATTTGATATACCATTTCTATTATAATCTCATGGGCTTCGCAAGGTAAATTTTCTAGCTTATTTTTTTCTATTAGTCTAGCCGCTCCATCTCTAGCTTTTTCCAGATCCTCTTGAAAAAGTTTTTCCCAGCCTTCTTGATCTGTGGGAACTTCTTCTCCTTCAAGGATCTTATGTCCATAACCTCCTGTAAGAAACCCAAGCGTGTCAGTATAGGGTTCGACCATATATCCTTCATGTTTTTTAATCCGTTCTTCTAGGGTCATTCTTATCTCTCCAGCTTTGCAATATTAACCAAAGTATCTAGAGCAGTTTTATTTCTTTTAAGTTCTTTGTCGCCGCCAGCTTTCTCTGACTCTATCGAAAGTTTAGCAGCTGCTTCCAGAGCTTTGTTTGCATCGCGGTCAGCTTCCAAGGAGAGTTTACTGATATCAATCAGAGCATCCAGCTGAACCTTCTTGTCAGAGCTTTCGTGTTCTTTGCTCCTGACTTCTAGATCAGCTGCTTTCTCCAGAGCGTCCATCTGCATTCTCTGTTGATCAAGTTGCAGTCTTTGTTGCTCAATGTTCATCATCTGTTGCTCTGGACTCTGGGCAATACCTAGTGCAGCGTTGGCGTTTGCCACTGCTTCTGCTGCTTGTGACATTACCATCTCACTTGTCTCAGGATCATTGGCAACTCCGGTGACCATTCCACCAATTTGTTCTTGGTACTTCATAAGCATATGGTCTCTGATGTTGGCATTGATTATAGGAACAATCTGCTGCATCATTGGATTAGCACCGTTACCGGGATCTTTGAGAAAAGCAGTTTTAAATTGAATATGTGCATCGTGGTTCTGCCCCGGGAAAGCTGCAATGGGTTGTCCCTTGGACGCTGCCATGATATCTGCCAGAGGATCTCTGGGTTCTGGCTTTTGCTCTGGTGGTAGTATCTCGTCTAGGTTTGGAAAGTTTGCAGCGGAGAGAACTTCTCTGTACAGGGCTGGCATGTTAAACGTACCGGGAGGAGTTTGGCTGGCCAACTGAATAGCCATTTGACCCAGTGCTAGTCTGTGAGCAGAGGAGGGGATATTAGGATCAGACACAGGAATGATATCAACTCTCCCGTCAAAGTCCTGCTTAAATACTTTTTGATCTCCGCCTACAACTTCATACGGGTAGTCGTCTGGGAGAAAGTCGTAGTTAATTCTGGCTAGAATGTCAAACTCTTCTCTCTGAGCTTTGTGTAATCTTTTGTGTATGGCTGTGGAAAACTTAGACGATGCATCTAGCAGAGCCATGGTTGTTCCCACTGGCCCGTAGTTGGCAGAGTCTGTGATTACTTGTTCTGTGGAATCTGCAAACTTCTGACCTGCTCCTACAACAAACTGGAGCATCTGGAGAAGTGTACCAGATGGTTCCTTATAAGGGAGCGGGACGATTGCCTTGGTCAGGTCAATGCCTGTGCTTTCTACTTCCTTGAACTCACCGGGAGAGATAGGATCGTTATCACCTACAAGTCTGACACCTCTGGCCTTGAACCCGCCGGGTAGGTTGGCAAACTGGCCAGCGTCTACCAGAGAACGCATGGCAGTTGTTGCTGTCATGGTCAGGTTACCTAGGAAGTGAATCAGACCCAGACCATAGAAAGCAAAACCCGGAACGTACCTGTAGTGGGTGAAGTGTAGTATTCTTTCCTTGATAGGATCGTTCTCTTTATAGTTACGCTTTATACACAGAACTTTTTTAGAGTGTAGGTCAACCGTGACCACGTAAGGTCTGGCTATTCCGTCAGGATCATCGTAAGGTTCTGGCAGGTCTAGGTAACAGTGCTGCTCTAGAAGAACGTACTGAGGATCTTCCTCTGCTGTGGCAGCTATGCCCATGATGTTGTCTATCTTCTGTCCCATGGACGTTGTATCTGGTGCTTCTGGTTCTCCTACGTCTGCGTCCCTGTACATTCCAGAGACAACATCTTTTCTAAAATCGTTGGGAGAACGGTAGATCAGGTGTGTATACCGCTCCGCTGTTCTGAGATCAGTGGCGTAGTAGGACACATAGAAGTGATCAACCGGGACAAACTCTGAGACAGGTCTCTGGAGAACTTCGTCAAAGTAAATCTTTTTGAATGCAGAGCCTACCAAGGGTAGGTGAAAAAGCATACGCTCAAACTCGTCAAAGTATTCTGGCATTTGCTGCGTCAGCTGATAGTTCATAAACTGTTTTACGCGCTGTGCCTGTTGTTCTCTGGGAACTGTGTTTGCTCCTATCACCTGTGCTCTGACAGGACCAGCAGGGGGAAAGAGTTCTTGAGAAGCTCTGCTCTGAAACTTAACCGCTGATTCTATCAAGAGTGGATGAACCGCTGTGCACGCACCGTCAAAGGGTTCTGTTGTATCTTGTAGCTTGAGGCCAAGAAGGTCAAACCCGTGCTCAAAGATTTGTTCCCACTCTTCTCTGGATTCTTTATCTGTCTCGTACCCGTCGATGACTGTGTGAGAAATATCCATCAAGTCATCTTCGTCTATCATCTCTGCAAGGTTTGCGTAGTGGTCTTGTTCTAGGCCCATCATAGCTATGGCTTCTATATCACCAAACTCTACCTCTACACCACCGTCTTCAGTGGGACTAAACTGTACTGATTCTTCCTCTTCTACGTCCTCTACTAGATTTAAAGAAGGAGACTCTCTTCTTAGTTCCTTTACTTCTTCCATTTCTAAGAAAGGGTTTTGTTCAACTGCCATTGTCTATGCCTTCCTTTTTCTACCTTTTGCTGAGAGCTTTGCCATCTTCTTTGCCCCGTACTTCTTTCTACCTATGCTGGCAGCTATGGCATCTGCAGACTTTTTACTTTTACCACTCTTTTGAATCTTGGAGGAGAGGGATTTAAAACGTGACCCACTTCCTAGTTTGCCTTTGCTTTTTTTCTTTGCCACCTTGCGTCCTCCTTTGAGTTCTCTGGGAATACTTGCTCTGGATATTGCCATAATTATTTAGTTCCAATTCCAGTAAGTTTTTTTCTTGGGCTTCTCTTCGTCTTCGTACTCAGGATCATCTGGGTGAGATAAATGCCACGACTCTTTTAGATAGTGCACTGCCATTGCCATTGCATCTACCTGATCATCGTGTCGGGCAAAAGGAAATTGTATAGCCTCTGCAAATAAATCTTCTGCCCACTCTCTGCCTCTGGGGAGCCATACTCGGCCAGCCTCTAGTAAAGGTGTAATTGCGTGTACTCTAGACACTTTATCACGGTCTGGGAGGTAATCCAACACAGGTAGCCCTGCTCTTCTCATATCTTGTATCAGGCTCTGCCCGGATGCTTTTTTCTCCACGATACATACATCTGGTTGGTAGTCGTCGTAGAGATCTTGCGCTGTTCTTCTTAGCTCTGGGTACTCTAGTCTTTCTCTGACATTTCCTAGTAGGACAAGATTCGGTGCTAAAAATTCTCTACCCACTGAATCTGTATAAGGGTAGTCAAAAACACCCCATGTCTGTATCACTGAGTAGTCTGCTGTGCTCCGGGTGGAGAAGGCTGTGTCGTAGGTTTGTATGATCATGTCACACTCTGGGGGTTCTTCGTCTGTCCAGTTCTTAAACCAGTCAGATTTTATGGTAGATCCCTCGTCAGGTGTGGGGTTCTGCATATAGAGAGCTTGCCAGTACTTGGCTCCGTTGTTGGCCCGGATCTCTGCCTCGTCTAGTCTGAGTAGCTCGTCAGGTTTCCACTCTGGAAAATAGGAGCTACCTTCTGGTAGGTTGAGCATACTAGCTGACTCTTCGTCTAACCACGCAGGTATGGAGACAACATCCCATGGTATTGTATCTTCTGTTTCGTTATTGAGGAGCCAACCACAGAGGTCGTCTTCGTGGTATCTGGTGTTGATGATGATCACAGAACCATTGGGCATCAGGCGTGTTCTGAGACCTGATGGGTACCATTCTTTGATGTACCTGCGCCCTGCTTCTGAGAAAGCGTCCTCCTCTGACATGGCATCGTCTATCAGTGCAATGTGTGCACCGCGCCCAGCTATCTGACTTCTGACACCTGCTGCGTAGTAGATACCGTTCTGCTTGGTCTTCCACTTACCCGCTGCTCTTACGTCCTCTCTGAGGGTGGCCCCCGGGAATATCTCTTGGTAGAGGGGCATCTTCAGGATATCCCTGACAGTTCTACCAAAGTCTGAGGCTAGCTGGTCAGAGTGAGAGATACTCATTATTTCGTGAGAGGGAAAGTTACCTATGTACCATGCGGGGAACAGTTGAGAACAGAGCAGACTTTTGGAGGAACGTGGGGGGAGAAACACCATCAGTCTCTGAGGATCAGGTGAGTCCACCACTGTCTGTAGTTTACTGGAGAGAACCTTTATGTGATTACCTACTTTAAAGTCAGGTACCAGTTGAGGCGCAACAAACCTGACAAAGGAGAAGAACTCCATTCTGGCGTTGTCCACTGCCTTGAGATAGAGATTGTTCCTGAGTTGTTCTTTTGAATTGGTTGTGTCAGTGATAGGTTCTATCATGGTTCTCTAAACTATCGCCGCCCTTCTCTCCGTAGTATTCTGTCATTTCATCTGACATAAGATAGATTAAGTGTAGGACCTGTGCAAACATGTGCCTAAGTTTCTGTACGCGAAAGTCTTCGTTCTCTGGATCGTTCATGGGAAAAGAGAACGCAACTGATTGTAGCTGATTAAACATATCTTGGAGTGAATCTATCTGCTCTGGAAGAGAAAGATTCATACCTACCATTTTATTTTTTGCCACCGTCTACCACCTTTAAGCCCATGTCATACCCAGATATAGCCGCTAGGTTCTTGATATCTGCGTCGAGATCAGCGGTGAATGTAGAGTCAGCGCCGTGAAAGTGTGTGTTCTGTTTGATTTCTTTCTTGTCAATGAACATGCCTAGGTGTTTGCCCATGTTCTCCAGAGAGCGGTTGGCGTTGGTGTAGTCCTCTGCCTCTGTGGCTCGCATATAGGTCTGGTACATTTTATCCAGAACCTTCTGTGCATCCCACGAAACTTTCTCCACTACATCGTCACGGAGTATTTCTATGTAAGCTCTGAGCTTTGGGTTTGCCAGATACTGTTGTGCTCTTCTTCCTGTTCTTGTCTTGTCTAGGTCACCGTCAGCTTTTTTGACAGGAGCGTACCCAGCTTCTAGCAGAGCATGGGTGGCGTCGTTGGTTGCTATGTATTCCTCTGCAAAGCGTATTTGTTTTCTGGTTAGCCCATAGTCTTCTGATCTGGCACTGCCCGGTGTGTCGTACTGGTCCTTGAGCTTTTCTTTCTCAGTGTCTTCCAAAATAGAGTACTCCTTCTTTTATAAATATATTATACATAGACCCGGAGGGGAACACAAGGAGAAACACAAGAGACTTGCAAAGGTTTGGAAAGCATGATAACCTGCTGTTTAAGCGACGGGGGATAAATATATAATAGATATATAATAGGTTATTAATAAAAATTATATAGATATATATATTTATATAAATATTTAATAAGTTAATATTAATATTATTAATAAAGACCCGCGCCGAATCCCATTTTATAAAAATTGCTCCGCTTATGGGGGTACCATAATACATATAGAGAACCTCTAGGTTTTTTGGGACCCCCTCTGGGAACAGATGGTGAACAAACTGTGGCAAAAGAACAAATCGTGAACAAACGTGTAGGCAATAATTGCCCGGTAGATTTTACCTACTAGGCAATAATTACCGAGCAAAGCGGCAGTATTTGCCTACCAATCAAGATAGCTAAAATGCTAAGTCATTGAAATCATTACATTGTCTAAACTGGCACGGCATATGCAAGGTAGTTTGGCAGAGGCTCTGGATGTCGGTAACAAGATTACCCCGCCACCCTAAAGCTTCTATTACCTTCAAACAAACTAAGGAGATTGGTACCATGCTATCGCATCGTATCTACAAGAAAGCTGTTTCTAATATTCTGTTCTCTTCTGTTAAAGGTAACGGGCTGAACGGCTACCGTAACTGGCGTATCCGATTAGCTCTTACCTTCGCCACTAGAGTAGGCTGGATAGAGAAAGGCTACCTATCGCATTTTGAGCGTGTTCTATGGCAGGATGCTAAGATCATCATGCGGAATGAGGAATGGTCTGGCTCTATCGCTTCGCTTATGGAGTACCGTTTCTGGCGCTTTGTACAAGAGCAAGCGTCTAATGCTGCTGTAGACCTAGCGGTAAAGCTCCGAGTACGTAAGGAGAGCTTAGACGACGCTATACTGTTTAGCTCTACTGACCAGCTGGCTAAGTTACAAGAGACGCCAGCAGAACGTGATCGTCGCTTCGCGGAGATTTATCCGAAACTCTACAAAGACCGTGACGCGGCTTAAACCAGCTTGAAGGGGCGAGGCGGGGAGATCAGAGCAAAGGTCTCCCCAAATCGTTTAGGTGACAATTGAAGCAAGTAGTCGTGATGATATGGCTCGCCATGTATGGTCTGGCCATGATCGCAATAATCCATATGCTAATTACGCAATGACAAGGGGAAGGGACAGGCTAATAACCTGTTCCTCTTTTGTTCTTCTTGTGTTCTAGTAAATCATGACTGCAATAGTTAGATTGCCATGACTGCAACAGTTAGGTCATGACTGCAACAGTTAGAACAAAACATAAACATATATAGAACATGACTGCAATAATTAGTAGAACAAATCGTGAACACAACATATGGTATGTCTACTCCTTAAGGGACAACATATAGGTCAAGGTATTTTCCCCTTAAATTACAATACCTTCCCCTAAATATCCCTTGTATAAGGAAAAAGATAAGAATACTCTTTCTTTCTCTTATACAAGTGGCAAAATAAAATCACTATCCCTCTCACTTTTTACTTGACAGGGTATACCCCCTCCCCCTACCATCCCCCCCATCGTATCAACTAAGGACCAAGCCCATGGCTCAATATAAAACTAATGCCAGCGTTAAGCGTTTCCTCTATCTCCAACAATACCAAGCCCATCCCCAATGGGAGGACTATTGCGCCCATGTTTGGAAGCTTGTGTATCTGCATAAAGATGTACCACTCTTTAGAGATTGGATTACGCGCAAGCCTTTGCCTAGGCCTTCACTAGGTGATAGTTCACTTGGCAAGTCCATGTCACATGCTGACTTTTCCACCTTATCAGATATGAGGGTTATATAATGCTCGTAAAAGAAGCCAAGTCATACGGGAACATTTCGACGGGCAATAGTAAGATGCCTGGTACCACCTACGCCATTGACGCCTTTGCTTGTCAAGTTGGGAGCAAGCTTGCCCTGATAGAAGGCACACCCTGTCATACCTGCTATGCGCGCAAGCTTCAAAAGCTTAGGCCTTCGGTTGATAAAGGGTGGAAAGCTAACCTTGACAAGTGGGAGCAAGCCAGCACCAGTGAACTAGGACGTTCAACATGGGTAGGGGCAATGGTCCTACAGATTACCCGCTACAATACAGACGGTTACCATAGGTGGTTTGACAGTGGAGACTTACAGTCTGTTGAAATGCTGGATGCAATCTGTCAGGTGGCACGCGCCACGCCTGAGATTAAACATTGGCTCCCAACGCAAGAACGTGGGATAGTGTCACGCCACAAGGGGGAAGTACCAGCTAACCTTATCATACGGGTCTCAGCAAGCAAGTTAAACGGACCAGCGCCAAAGGGCTTTGCCAATACCTCGCAGGTATTTACCAGTGATCAAGCCCCGCTAGGATCTGAATGCTACGCCAGACATAATGACAATAACTGTGGAGACTGTCGCGCTTGTTGGGACCCGCTGGTTGAATTTGTCAGCTACCCTAAACATTAAACGCTTGACAGGAGGATTAAAGCCGTGATTAGATACTACGTGGAATATATAAACGAGGATAGGATAGAGGATATAGTGTACCTCTACGCCCCTTCTGAAACAGCTGTGGAAAGTATGATGGCTGATTATGAAATAGTTTTAATTGATCAAACAGACTAAGGAGCACTGACTATGGTTAAAGGAATGTACTCTAATCAAACGATTGTGACTGACATACACTTTGAGATTGCCGAGAAGCTACGCGAAGCACTAGCCCCCGCTATCGCTGCCCTGTACGTAAACCCGGATGACGTTGATGCTGAAAGTTGGGCAGTCAATCTCATTGACGATGCTTTTGATACCATCCATGACCTAGCGATGGATGTTGAAAGCAACTATGATCAGAAGTATAATGGGCGGGAGGACTAGACCCATGGAGATGCTAAACATACAAGACTTTTTTATTCAACAGATAGAAGATAGAGCCAAGGCCATGCGTAAACGTGATCGCAAAAGACTAGACAAGATAGAGCGGGGTACACCTGCGCGTAATCCCATGGGCCAAGCTCTCTGGAACAAGGGCCACCCCGTTGAAAAGGTTGATACAAAATACAACAGAAAAAAAATTAAAAAAGCTGTTGACATCTACCGCGACACTGAAATATAAATCTATATCGAAACCAACAAGGGAATTTAAAACCATGAACGATGTACTTAGCTTCCGCTCACCCACTGCACAAGTTGCACAGGATCTTTTCACTGAGCACAATGAGACAGAGAGAGCGCAGCGTTTTCTTGCGCCTGTCTCTGAGAAGGACCTATGGTTTGAGCGTGACGCCCCTCTCCAGTCCAGCGACTTTGACATGGAGGGGAGCAAGCTGTCCATAGTACCAACCCACAAGATCCTGACAGACACATGGACAGGCAAGCCCACCGGAGTAGTGGGCGACAGCTACAAGGTCACGCAGATGCGAGACTTCACAGACGCAACAGAGGCAATGCTGATGGATGCCCTGCCTAATGACAAGTTCAAAGACATGGAGATCAACGATACCATGTCTCACGGGTCAGCTGTCCGGTGCCGTAAGTATACTTTCCCTGCGTTCTCTAAGCCTATTGAGACACGCAAGCACAGCACAGAGGTGGCGCTAACTGTTGCCCTCGTCCAGAGCTATGACGGCTCTACCTCCAATGGCTTTGTCACTGGCCTACTAGATTTCTTTTGCACCAACGGCATGATCTCTGGTGACTACACCAAGGGAAACAAACGCCACACCTCTGGCTTTAACCTCACCAACTTTATACTAGACATGGACAAGGTGGTGAAGGATTTCTACAATGATATCCAACGCTATCAGATATGGGCCGCGACAGATATCTCTGTGGTACATGCAGAGGGTGCGATTGAGTCACTACCGGGAATGAGCGACAGGCTGGCAAAAGGTATTAAAGATCAGTACCTTACTGAGGTGCGGACCCGTGGCTCCAACGTCTGGGCCTTGGCATCTGCCCTCACCTACTACAGTAGCCATAACTCTGAAGAGTTCCCGATCAAGGGCAGTGCAGCTAATGACAACGTGGCACGCGCTCTCCTTGACAGGTCGCGCAAGGTTAATACGTGGCTCCGCTCTTCAGTCTTTCAAAATCTTTTATTAGCAGCTTGACACCTCCACCTAGGCAAGTGTATAAACTGCCTACTCTTTAAACTAGGAAGGACAAAGAAGATGGAACTACTCAAAGCACTGGCAAAGCAGTACGATGCTGAGATTGCCCGAGCACTAGCCAACATAGCCATATACACTGACCACCCCGCAGGGATAGGGGAACACCCTGATCTAGTAGAGGCAGTGGATACACAGGTGCAAGCCTTGGCCAATGCTGACGAAAAGCTCAAGACCTTAAAAGAATACTACGACATTACCATTTAACCTTAACAAGGAGAATACAAGATGATTACTATTCGTCCCGCTAACCTCCCACGTACCGAGTGGGTACGCCGTGCCTCTGACCAGAAGTGGGTCAAGTGGGTGGAGAAACCCATCTCCTTCTTTGCCGCTGGCCCTGTTACGCAGGTCAGTCCTGTCTCTAAAACAGGGGAGCTATGGCTCCACGACCACTACCAGTGGGTGATTGAGGATGTAAGGGAGAACCGCACATGAGTAAGCCTAAGAAGTACGCCTATCAGAGCCATGACGAGGTACCAGATATCCTCTGGTCCTACATGGACAGCATAGTGGACGTTGACTTTCCCGTAAAAGCTATAGAGATAGAGGACGTTAATAAGTTTCTCAACTTTATAGACGAGAGTTCTGGCCTACCTGATGAGGAGCTAGATATACCTGACCCTAGACAGATGAGACTAAAGGTATAATGCTAAGTCTCGCCACCATGTCACCCTTGGAGGAACTTATTGACGAGGAGGTGAAGCACCACTATGGTAAGAAGAACCCTCGCAGTGCACCTTGGGAACGCCTGACACCTTGGGCCAAAGAACAATGGTGCAAGATATTTTGGAAGGAGAAGCTAGACGAATGAACATATTCTACCTACACCCTGACCCTCTCACAGCGGCTGAGATGCACTGTGATAAGCACTGCGTCAAGATGATACTAGAGACAGCGCAGATGTTATGCACTGCACACAGGGTCATTGACGGTGACGAACAAGCAGACTACACGGGCATGTACAAGACTGCTCACCTCAACCACCCCTCTACCAAGTGGGTCAGAGGATCACTACTACAGTACGAGTGGGCCTATCACCTGTTCAAGTACCTGTGCCATGAGTACACTGATAGATTTAACAAGGTGCACCTCACTGACTACAAGCTGCGCGGTTTACTACGCAGACCACCTTATTTTATGAGTGAAAGGGACACGTACACCCCACCCCCACAGTGTATGCCTGACGAGTACAAGGTACCAGATGATGCGGTCAAAGCTTACCGCAACTACTACATAGGGGAGAAGTCTGGCTTTGCTAAGTGGGCGTACACACGTACACCAGACTGGTGGCCAACAAGATGAAAAGATTTATAGTCTTGAGTATCTTGGCACTCTTCTTGCACGGATGTAGTAGCGCGGTGACCAATGGCGTATATCTAGGCATCTCTGTTCTCTCCACCGTGGTAGACAGGTACGAGAAGAACGCCATTGACAATAGACTAGATGCTTTGGAAGGAGAGAAAGATGATTAAAAGCGACAACCTAAATCTATCTGATGTCCTGCGTATGACTGACATCATCAAAGAGATAGACATATCAAAGTACCAGCAAGAAACTTATCGTGAGATCGTAAATGAAATTGTCTATTATTTTCTACTTGACAAAGGAGATTAAATGTATTATGTACTAGCGTTCCATGGATTGTTTATACTGTATCTAGTAATACTAGATAGTTACTAGATCAAGGAAGAGAACTGAAGAAGGGAGAGGATGAGTGCCGTAGTGGTTCTTGTTGATAGTATACCTATGTCTAAACCCGTGCCACTGTCACTTCCTAACCCTTCTTCTAAGTTTAATTATAATATATTTATATAAATTATAATAATAAATATTTATATAAATATATATTTTTAGAAAGGATTATAAAAAAGTGTTTGACAATCCTGAAGATGGTTTGATAAAGTCTCATCAACCCTGTCCATGTGGTGACAGTTCAGATGCTTTCAGTTACTACAAGGACGGTGGATATTGTTTCTCTGGTAAGTGTGATAAGAAATGGTACACCAACAAAGAACTAGGAATAGAAGGAGAAGACATACAAATGAATGCTCTTAGTCCAGACCTAACACAACAATCCACAGACCTATCTTCTGGTGTTGTGTCAGAGATCCCTGATCGTAAGATTACCAAGGACACCGCTAAGTTTTTTGGTGTGACTGTTAAGCACGATGATCAAGGGAAAGAACTAAATCATTACTATCCATACCACGACACCAGTGGTATTCACGTTGCCAACAAGGTCAGGGGGAGGGGTAAGTCTTTTCTCTGGGAAGGTTCGTCCAAAGCAGCTGCGCTCTTTGGTCAGCAACTGTTTGGCGCAAACACTGCCAAGGCCATCACCGTTGTAGAGGGAGAGCTAGACGCACTCTCCTGCTACCAACTGCTAGGCTCTCGCTATCCTGTTGTGTCCGTTCAGAACGGTGCGGGTAATGCTCTGAAGAGTTGTAAACAAAACTATAAATATCTAGATAGCTTTGACACCATAGCCCTCTGCTTTGACAATGACGAGGACGGTATCAACGCTGCCAATGCAGTGGCTCAACTCTTTCCCAACAAGGCCAAGATCGTCAAGCTCCAGCTGAAGGACGCCTCCGAGTACCTCAAGGAGAACAAGCAGAAAGAGTTTACAAACTGCTGGTTCTCCGCTGAGAAGTATACACCTGCCAACATCGTCAGAGGTGAGGACCTGCTCGACAGGCTACGCAATCAGCCCACACCTGAGAGCCTCAAGCTACCTTGGGAGGGTCTACAGGATCTGACCTATGGTATTCGGAAAGGAGAAATGTGGACCATCACCTCTGGCTCTGGCATGGGTAAGACACAGGTACTCAGGGAACTGAGCTACCACATACAACAGCACACCGAGGAGAACATAGGTCTCCTGTTTCTGGAGGACCCCATCGAGGACGCAGCAAGGGGGATGATGAGCCTCTCTGCGGGTAAGCCCCTCCACCTACCCACCACAGAGTTTACGCAGGACGAGTGGGATGATGCTTTTACCGACACCCTAGGCACAGGACGGTATGCGTTCTTCGACTCCTTTGGATCGAATGACATAGACACCATTGTCAACACGATCAAGTACATGCGATACGGCTGTGACTGTCGTTACATTTTCCTAGATCATATCTCTATCTTGGTCAGTGATCAGAGCGCAGGTGATGAGCGCAAGGCACTGGACGAGATAGCAACCAAGCTCAAGACCCTGACCATTGAGCTAGACATATGGCTGGGCATGGTCAGTCACTCCAAGCGCCCCGCTGGTAAGCCACATGAGGAGGGAGGACAGACCTCACTCTCTGAACTGCGCGGCACCGCTGGCATAGGTCAGCTGAGTAACATGGTCATAGGTCTGGAACGTAACGGACAAGACCCTGATCTGTACCGGAGAAACGTCACGCTGATACGGGTACTAAAGAACCGCTTCGCTGGGTTAACAGGTCCTGCCTGTCACCTCCACTATGACAGGAACACAGGACGCTTGACACAGATCGAAGATCCTGATAAAGATCCTGAGTTAGAAACAATTGACGATGGCGAGGAGACCAATGCGAATTTGTCTTGACATAGAGACTAACGGGTTTGAACCAGACCGGATCTGGTGCGTAGGCACAGAGGACTTGGACACTGGTGAGACCCACCTGTTTCTTGAAAGTGATCGTCTTAAATTTAAGGAGTTTATGAAAGATGTCGAAGAAGTTATGGGATTTAATCTGCTACAGTTCGATCTGCCTATTCTTGATCTCTTGTGGGGTATCAGTGTACCTGTGGATAAGGTTACAGATGTGCTCCTTCTATGTCAGCTAGAGAAACCGGGACGGGACGGAGGTAATTCTCTAGAGGCATGGGGTGGTAGACTTAGGTTTCCCAAGATGGACATGGAGAAGGAAGACTTCTATCGTGGTTACACAGAGGACATGGGTATCTATTGCATGAACGATGTAAAGCTCACGGTAAAAGTCTATCACCATATCACCACGATCATGTCTGGTAGATTTAGCAAGGACAGTATCCGACTAGAGCACAAGGTCAAAGCCATCACCTCTAAACAGGAGGTCAATGGTTTCTACCTTGATGAGTTCAAGGCTATGTCTTTGAGCGCAGAGTTCTCGGAGAAGCTAACCGATATCACCGAGAGAATGCAGGAGATATTCCCGCCGAAAGAGATACAGTTAAAGACCAAGGTAAAGTATGAGCCATTCAACCCCGGCTCTCGTAAGCAGATTGCAGAGAGATTGATGGAGCGTGGGTGGGTGCCAGAGAAGCACACTGATAAAGGTAACGTGGTGGTGGACGAGACTACCTTGGCAACCATTGACATGGACGAGGCCAAAGTCTTGTCAGAGTACCTGATGCTACAGAAGAGAGCAGCGCAGGTTAAGTCTTGGCTAGAGGCAATACATCCCAACACAGGGAGGGTACACGGGAGAGTACTGACACTCCAGACAATCACAGGGAGAATGGCTCACGCCTCTCCTAACATGGCGCAGGTGCCAGCTGTGTACTCACCGTATGGTGAGGAGTGTCGCTCTTGCTGGACTGTACCATCAGATAAGAAAGTATTGGTGGGCATAGACGCATCGTCCATTGAACTGAGAATGCTCTGTCACTACATGAAGGACGAAGACTACACAACACAGGTTGTCTCTGGTGATATCCATACCTACAACCAGAAGCTGGCAGAGTTACCTAGCCGTGACCAAGCCAAGACATTTATATATGCCACGCTCTACGGCGCAGGTGCTGCCAAGATAGGTTCGATCATTGGGAAAGGTGCCAAGGAAGGGCAACAGATTATGGACAGGTTCTTTTCAAACCTATCATCCTTTCAAGAATTGAAGACCAAGGTTAACGGAGTGGCTGAGAAGAATGGTTGGATCGCTGGTCTTGACAACAGGACCCTGCACATACGCACAGTGCACGCATCCTTGAACACGCTCCTGCAAGGTGGCTCCGCCATTCTGATGAAGCGAGCACTGGTGATCCTTGACAACCTTATCAAAGAGCAGGAACTGGACGCTATCTTTGTAGCCAATGTCCACGATGAGTGGCAATTAGAGGTTGACAAAGAGCAGGGTGACATGGTAGGAAAGCTAGGAGTGGAAGCTATTAAGCAAGCAGGAGACTACTACAATCTACGTTGCCCTCTTGATGGTGAATATAAAGTAGGAACAAGCTGGGCGCAGACCCACTAGAAAGGAGAACTAAAGTGGATATCTATACACACACAGCACTGGTCCTTCTCGTCATCGTTCTGACCTATCTGATTACTTACTTCCTTTCAATGAAAAAGTACATTGAGTACGGAGTCGAATATATTCTGGCCAAGTTAGAGCGAGAGAACTTTATACGAGTAGAGTACTCTGGTCCAATTAAAAAGTTAATCACTGTCTCTGAAACGCACAGTGAACTATACATGGAGAATGAGATCCTAAAGAATAATGTTCACGAACTTGAAAAACAATTAAACGAAGCCAGAAAAAAAGTTGTTGACAAACTGGTTTGAGTTTGCTATATACCTCTCACGCTAACAAATGGAAAGGAGAAATATCTAATGGGAATTATTCAGGGAAAAGCATACTGGGCAAAGGTTGATCCCAACAATCCCTCTCAAATGTACAACACCACTGGTCCATACGAGAAGCAATGGACCGTAGATATTACACTGGACGAGACAGCGGCTGCTGTTCTCCAATCCTTTGACATGGACGCCAGCCTACGGGATGGTAGTCAAGAAGCTGTTGATGATGGGAAGGGGCGTGAGCTAAACGGTAAACCCACTCTTGTCTATAAGAAGGGCCATGCCTGTGACGACTTTTACTTTACGTTTAAGGCACGGGCTTTTGATAAGACGAACAACCCCCAACGTCCTCCGCAGGTTGTCGATGCTGATCGCAACGATATCTCTGGTACGCTTATCGGGAACGGTTCGCTTGTCAATGTTAAGTTTAACGAGTGGCAGAACCCTGCCTCTGGTAAGACGGTGCTGTATCTTAGCGGGTTACAGGTGATACAGTTGGTGCCTTACGAGAAGGAGGGAGGGTTCACTGTTATAGAAGGCGGCTTCAAGGGAGAACCGCAGCGTGCCTCTGAAGACTTTGAATCTGTAAGCCTCTAGAGAAAGGAGAAACTTTATGGCTAAATCAACTGCACAATCTCGTATACTACGCGCCTTGAAGAAGGGCAACCGTGTCACTCGGAAGACAAGCATTGAACGTGGATGGGCTGAGAACTTAACGGCGGCTATCTCAGCCTTACGTAAGAAGGGGTATGAGATCCTTACGATCCGCGTTCCAATGCCTGATGGTGGAACCTACACTCGTTATAAATTAGTAGGTTAACCATGCCTAAGAGCAAGATTAGTTCTCTTCTACAGGATATAGAAGATAGACTAGAAGAAGGTGGGGCTGTAGACGAGTCTAATCTTGCTCTCTTTCTGGAGGAGATGGAGGAGGTTATGAAGAGGTTCTTCTCCGAGGGTAACTCCTACAGTGCAAAGGGGAGAATGAGACTTTCAGCGGTGGGTAGAGAGGACCGTAAACTTTGGTATGAATATCAGGGGTATGACAGACCCAACCTAACAACATCAAATAGAATGCGGTTTGTCTTTGGTCACGTACTGGAAGCTCTCATCCTTCTCCTTGTAAGAGAGGCAGGTCACACAGTAGAAGATTGCCAGAAGAAAGTTACAGTGAATGGAGTGGATGGTCATATTGATTGTGTTATTGACGGAGAACTGGTTGATGTTAAGTCTGCTTCTCCGTATGGGTTTAAAAAGTTTAAGGACGGATCAGTGGCAAAGGGAGAAGATCCTTTCGGGTATATGTACCAGCTAGGTTCTTATGCCAACGCCTTGGGTAAAAACAAGGGGTACTTCCTTTCAGTTGACAAGAGCAGCGGCGAACTAAATCTTCTCAATGTAAATCTAAAAAAGATCAACGCACCAGAACGAATAGACTTTTTGAAGGGGGCGCTGGTACAAGACGAACCACCGGACAGGTGTTATAAACCTATTGAAGATGCGTCAGGTAATCACAAGCTACCCATTGGGTGCAAGTTCTGCGACTTCAAGGTTGAGTGTTGGAAGGATGCAAACAACGGGGTAGGTCTTAGGAGATTTAACTACGCCAATGGACCGGAGTTCTTTACCCATGTAGAGAAGCTGCCCAGAGTAGAGGAGGACTTTGTATGAGCACATGCCTTACACTTACGCAAGATGAGCTTGACTACTGTAAGGGACTAGGGGTGAAGCGTCACATGGCCAAGCACCCATCGTTCAGAGATAAAAGTGTTGTGCCTACCAAGCAGCTGTACACTGGCGAGTCGCATGTGCTGGGTATCCTAGGTGAGTACGCCTACCACAAAGTCACTGGCTCCAAGATAGATGAGTGTATCTACGAGAGAGGAGATGCCGGGTACGACTTTGAAGAGGACGGCTCAACAGTTGAGGTCAAGGTCAGTACCTTTGGCCCCTCCGGTACAGAGTTAAAGATACCCAAGAAAGAATACGAAGAAAGAAAACCAGATGAGTATGTGCTTGTTTATATTAACAAGAACAATCTCAAAGATGTCACCGTGCTAGGAAAGATTAGCAGGAAAAACTTTGACAAAAAGAAACGTGAGAAACAATACAATCCAAGGTACCCTGTTAACTATATCGTAGGCGCGGAGGACTTAGATGCACTGGACGTTTAGAGATGACAAGACCAGAGTTCCACAACCTGATGAGTACTTTGGTTTTGTATACGTCATCACCAATAAACTTACCACCAAGCAATACATTGGGTGTAAGCAGTACTGGCAGATGCGTAAGCGTAAGAGGCACAAGCCCTCCAACTGGCGTGTCTATACCTCGTCATCAAAGGACTTGAACGAGGACATTGACAAGCTAGGCAAGAGAAGGTTTAAGTTTGAGATCATACAAGAATATAAAACAAAGAGAGGTATACACTACTACGAACAATACTATCAGATGAAGCACCATGTTCTCACCGCTGTCATCGAAGGATCAGATGAGCCAGCTTACTATAACAAGAACATAGGCGGGATAAGGTTCTATGTTCCTCTTGAGAGATGGGAAGACCCGGAGTGGAAAAGAAAGGCTGATGGCCTTAAACTTAAAGGTCCTTACAAAATTACTTTTGATACTGGTAAAGAGATTACAACTGACAACCTTAGAGGTTGGGCGAAAGAAAACAATTATCACAATCAGCTACTTTATCATATGTTAAATAAAACAAAAACTAAAAGAAGAAAAGATGGGAAAGCCTATTTAAGAAAAAATCACAAAGACATAGTAAAAGTAGAAAGACTGAGTGATGAAGAGGAGAAGTAGTGACGCTATGCTCCAGACATTGGAGGAGGGAGTGCACGATCACCACAGTCCTGAGAGAGTTCTTTGGCTGTGTGTTATTCTTCAGCAACTTCTTGATGCAACCAAGCCACCTCAAAGTTATGACAACGTGGAGATACAGCTGGCCCGATCACAGGCAGAGGCGTGGATCTTTGCATCAGTGGGGGTGACAGCGCAGGACAGAGACAGTGTATGTGAACTGGCAGGTATAGACCCAGACGCTTTTAAATCTTTTGCAAGACAGGTAATAAAGACTAAGGAGAAAACTTTTGTACGGAAAAGGATCAATGCAATACTACATGAAGATTCTAATTAGTATCTCTCTGCTTATACTACCAACCACAGCCCACGCAATAGCTGAACTAGAGATGCGTGGGTTTCTTGATAAGCAGATGATATGTATGGCAGAGGCTATCTACTTTGAGAGCAGGGGCGAACCTTTCACAGGTCAGCTGGCAGTGGGTCAGGTGATCCTGCAAAGAGTTGCCAGCCCTCTCTTTCCTGACGATGTATGTTCTGTGGTACACCAAGGCAGAGTACATGCCAATGGTCACCCTGTTAGACATAAGTGTGAGTTCAGCTACTGGTGCGACGGTAAGCCAGAAGAGGTAACAGATTCAGTAGCTTACCATGATGCACTCTCTGCCGCTGCCCTCCTGTCAGAGGGCGTGGAAATCTTTTCTGTAAAAAAAGCTTTACATTACCATGCAATATATGTTAGACCTTTCTGGTCGCATACTTACAAGCGGCTCACACAAATAGGTAAACATATATTCTACTCAAGAGAAAGGATCAATTAATGGAGAAACCAACGGATAAGCAGGTGGGCGGTGACCACTATAAAAACTGTACTATTCAACCAGTTGTGTACATTGAGTCTAACAAGCTTGGTTTTCTTATGGGTAATGTAGTAAAATATGTCACTAGGTATTCGGTCAATTCAAATGTTCAAGACCTTGAGAAGGCGAAGCATTACATAGAACTTCAGCTGCAACTCTTAGAAGAAGGTGCGTTATGAGAGATTATCTAGGAGAGAAGCAAGCGTCAGAGTTCTTATGTAGAAAGCTACGCAAGACATACCAAGACATGGGCCTAAAGAATGTCAAGGTATGGGTTGAGCCGTTTGAGTTTTCCAAAACAGTTTACTGGTCTATTCGGTCTGACCTGACCAAAAAATATCCAGAACTTTTTAACTACAATGACTAGCCCTCTACTTGAAATGCGTGGTGATGAACTTATATTTGATGGCGAAAAGCTGGCAGATATTAGCCCCGTTGCCAGTGAGTACACCGTCAAACAGTTTGAGTATTGGCTAGAGTTTATAACTGAGGAGGTTGATAATGATAGCTACGAATGGTGAAGTAACCCTACCTACCAACTACCAATCTTTTATTCATATGTCTCGCTACTCACGCTGGTTAGAAGATCAGAACCGGAGAGAGACATGGGAAGAAACTATTGATAGGTATCTTTCTTTTATGGTAGATCACTTAAAAGAAAACTATTCGTATGATTTGTTTGGTAAAGAACTAGCAGAACTCAGGGACGCAATGCTCAGTCTCAAGGTGCTAGGTTCTATGCGTGCACTGATGACAGCTGGTCCTGCTCTGGCAAGAGAGAACGTGGCAGGGTACAACTGTTCTTACCTCCCGGTTGACTCACCCCGTTCCTTTGACGAGTGCCTGTATATCCTGATGAACGGGACAGGCGTAGGGTTCTCAGTGGAACGCCAGTACATTGCCAAGCTACCCACCATACCTGATCAAGAGTTTGAGGAGAGTGATGACGTTATCTCTGTCACCGACTCCAAGGAAGGATGGGCCAGAGGACTACGAGATCTTATCTCTCTTCTCTATACCAACCGGATACCTAAGATAGACACCAGCAAGATACGCCCCGCTGGTACAAGGCTCAAGGTTTTTGGTGGGAGGGCGTCTGGTCCTGCACCTCTGGAAGAACTGTTTGACTTTACAATTCAGACCTTTAGGAAAGCCAAGGGTAGAAAGCTCACCTCTATAGAGTGTCACGATATCATGTGCAAGGTAGGTCAGGTGGTGGTTGTAGGTGGGGTCAGGAGATCTGCCTTGATCTCCCTCTCCAACCTGACAGATGAGCGTATGCGTAAGGCTAAGAGTGGTGACTGGTGGGTAGACAACCAACAGAGAGCACTGTCCAATAACTCTGTCTGCTACACAGAGAAGCCTGACATGGGTATCTTTATGAGAGAGTGGCTCTCCCTGTACGAGAGCAAGAGCGGAGAGCGTGGTATCTTTAACCGTGCATCTGCACAGGTGAAGGCAGCGTCCAACGGTAGGCGTGACGGTGACATAGACTTTGGCACCAACCCCTGCTGTGAGATTATCCTACGCCCCTATCAGTTCTGTAATCTGTCAGAGGTTATCTGTAGAGCAGAGGATGACATTGCTACTCTGAAAGAAAAGATCAGGCTGGCCACTATCCTTGGTACATTCCAGTCTACCCTGACAGACTTTGGCTACCTGCGTAAGCGGTGGAAGGATACCACAGAGGAGGAGCGTTTGTTAGGTGTGTCCCTTACAGGGATCATGGACTGCCCCGCTGTGTACGATGCTTCTCCAGAAGCTCTTCAACAGTTGAGAGATGTAGCTGTTAAGACTAACAAGAAGCTGGCAGAGAAGCTAGGCATCAAGCAGAGTGCAGCTGTCACCTGCGTCAAGCCTTCCGGTACTGTGTCTCAGCTTGTTGATGCTGCCTCTGGTATACACGCCAGACACAACCCGTTCTATATCAGGACAGTGAGGGGAGACAACAAAGATCCACTGACCATGTTTATGAAAGACAAGGGTGTACCAGCAGAGCCAGACTTCACGGCACCTGACAGTGTAACTGTGTTCTCTTTTCCTATGAAGAGTCCAGACCACGCCATCACTAGGTACAGTCTCAGTGCCATTGAACAGCTGGAACTGTGGCTCAAGATTGCTGACAACTACTGTGAGCACAAGCCATCTGTTACAATCTCTGTCAAGGAGAACGAATGGTTAGAGGTAGGGTCTTGGTGCTGGGATCACTTTGATTCTCTGTCTGGTATTTCTTTCCTCCCGTTCTCTGATCATTCTTATAAGCAAGCACCTTACCAAGATATAAAGAAAGAGGACTACAGTGCACTACTCAAAGACATGCCCCCTGTTATTGACTGGACAGAGTTACAGATGTACGAGCAGGGAGATACCACAACTGGATCACAAGAACTTGCATGTGCTGGTGGCGTCTGTGAGATCGTAGATATAGGAGCATAGGATGACTAGCGAAGAGCTTTATAGAGATGAGTATGACATAATCAACGATACATACTTTAGTATTGACAAGGTTAAGACTGAACGAGAAGCGCCTTGGAAGTTAATAACAGAGATTATTAAACGATCTGAAGCGGCTACGTGGCACGAAGCTAAAAAAGAATGGCACTTTAGCGGTGCCACGTTTGCTCCATTGGGAGACATGAGAACTTGCTTGTGTGGACACACGCCTATAGTGGAGTTATGTCATCTTGATAATGTATACAACCACCAAGCAGTTATAGTTGGTAACGTATGTGTTAATAAGTTTATGGATATCGAAGAAGACGTTAAGAAAATTATCCCCTGTCTTCTAAGGGTAAAAGAAAAGCTGAGTAAGTCTCTTAATTCTGAAACCCTAGAGTTAGCTATTGCTAAAGATTTATTAACGGAATGGGAGCATGATTTTTATTGGGACACTCTTGGAAAAAGAAAGTTAAGTTTAAAACAAGAGAATGTAAGAAAAAGAATTAATAAAAAAGTTTTGAATAACTTAATCAAACATTAGACATAGGAGCAGCTTGATGGCAACGTATGTAGTAAACATGGATGAGAACATGGCAGAGAAGGTAGCCAGTGCAGTCCTAAGACAAATTAAAAAGGACACAGCAGATGGAGGAGTTATGGAAGCTTGTGAAGTTCTCCTGACATACCTCACCCCTCCGCTGGAAGGCAATGGCTTTCAAGATTCTGGGTTCACTGATGACTTTGGGATTAGCATGGAATGAGCGTACCTCCAGTAGATCCTGTGTCCTCTTTAATTCCTGTACATAATTTTGTTAGTCATGCCACTGTTCCCCTAAAAAATGCAACGGGAGTAGAGCATATTACTACAACTGAAGTGATAGGTTCAGATGGTAGAACTATGAGTACAACTGAAATTGCTCACATAACATACGATAAGTTTGGGAGACTTCAGACGATTGATCCGCAAAGTAAAGGAGAGTTATATTAGCTTCCGTAGCTCAATGGATAGAGCAACAGACTTCTAATCTGTAGGTTGCAGGTTCGAGTCCTGCCGGGAGCGCCATTTAAACGCTAGGGTACCTAGGAAGCTCACTGGTAAGATTAGCTATCTTTCTGGTGGGTGGGTACCCGAGACCTCCTCTAACCCCACTCACAGGGCTTCTCAGGGAGAGAAATTTCTCAAGAGCACACCTTTTCCCACGTTTCGTTGTGAATTAGAATGTTTCGGGAGGTAGAAGGGGTAAGCCTGTCCTCTTGTTCTAGATAGATAGGCTTCACCCAACTACAATTACTTTTGCTTGAGCCAACGCTTACGCAACTGCTTAGTAATAGTATCATCACTAAGCTGATCAAGCTCTCTTTCAACTTCATTAGCTTTCTCCACTATCTCAGACGCTTGCTCAAGCACAGCTTTCTCCGCAGAACTTTTACCTGCCTTCCATGCAAACAGCATAGGAATAACTTTGGTAAAGAAACCAAGAAGATTACCTACAAGAGATAGCATTGTTAAGCATCCTTAACTTCTATCTTCTCGACTGGCTTATCACCTGTTTGCTTGGCCTTGCCAAAGGTAAGAGAAGCCCACTCGACTACCTTGTATATCTTACCCATTACAGTGTTAGGATCAGGGGTCTTGGTACCAGCAACGATGACACTGGCAACTACAACAATACCCATGACTGCCTCAATGATCTCTGCTTTGTGTAACATAATTGCTTCAATCATCTTCGATCACCTCCTCAGTAAATAGTTCAGCACCTGTTATGATTTGATGTTTAATATATTCAAGGACAAACAAAAGAGAGGTAGACCTGATGTTCCCTGCCATTATATCTTCAGCGAGGTCACCGTCCTTGAACAAGAGCATGACTGCTCCATCTACCTCTTTATTATCTACTCTTTCTTGTAAAAGGTTAGCACATTTCTCAATATGCTGCAACGCTTGTTCCTTTCCCTCTTGGTTAAGAGTTCCATCAGTGTTTACCATTGTAGAATTTGTAAAGTTGATTACATCCCCCATGCTGAGTATCCTTTCATTGGTTTAGGTCCCTCTATTTCCCATAGCTTGGCTCCCATTCCTGTGCCTTTGAACTGCAGGTTAACGTCCATTTCGTGAGCAGTCTTAAATAACTTTTCTAGATCCTGACCTCCTGCCAGTAGTTCTCCCGTGGTCCAATAGCTTCCATCTCCCACAGATACATTGATAAACTTAGGTCTGTTCTCTTCGTCAGTGGCTTTTTGTTCTGCCTCTGGTGGTGGTTCCTTGAGGCTCATGTCAAATCCATAGAGGTGAAACTCTCTGAAGCCTAGCGTATGTCCAATGCCTATGGTCCTGAGACCAGCGTTGGTACCTCCGGTTATCATCAGTGCGTCCTTTCCTGAACCCTCTATACCGTTCTTAACTGCCTCTGAGTAAGCGTGCCACCCTACAATGTGTGCACCTCTTTCTTGGAGCAGATCCACCACAGATGGGTCAGTCATAGAGGCCACCCAGAAGTGAGTACGTGGACTGATGCTGTCAAACAGTGTGCTCCTGACTACACCATGCGTAGAGACACCCTCCACTGGTCTAGGGTCTAGTAGTGTGCACGCCCAAGGAACAAGGTTCTTTTCCATAAGCATAGGTAGTGCGTGTTTAACACAGACAATACGTACACTTTTGTTTCCCTCCTCTAACATCTCTTTGTCTTGTTTGATCTGTTCAACATCCAGAGATGGGCCAGCAGAAACTACAAAGATAATCTCGTTATTGACTCTACACTTCTCGTCTATCCAGTTGTCAATCTTAGGTAGGTTAGCCTTAATGTTGTTCTGAATATCTTCAGAAGGCACACAGTCTTGAGGACGTACAACAATAGGAACTCTGGCTTTGTACTTGGGAAGAGAGAGTTCTGTTATCAGTGCAAGGTGCGTGATACCTCCTCCTAGCACAGGGTCCATGGAAGGAAGGAGATACTTGTTAACATCTTCTCTCTCCTTTACCTCTTCCCATAGCTTGTTGACACCCTGATGTTCTTCTGCTGGTTCCTTATCATCAGCGTCCTTGGTGAAGTAGTCATCCAATACAACAATCTTGTTGTGCTTTAACTGCTTGTAGTCATGTGACACGGTGCCATACGAGTGACCCCCATCAATGAACACAAAGTCAGCAGTGGGTTTATTCTTTAGAGTTTTGTTGGTGTTGCCTTCAATAAGTTTAAACTCAAAAGTCTTATCATCCTTGGCTTTCTCCAGTGCATACGCTGTAAGCCTCTCGGTCACAGATTCCACTGAGTTGGTAGCTTTGGAATTAAATTCTTTCTTGTTAAGCTCTGCAGTGGTGGTGCCAAACAGATCATACCCTGTATAGGTTACCTTGTCAGCGTGAGCAAACGCTGCCTCTGCCATTTGAATAGCTCTACCCCCGTTGTATGTTCCAGTCTCTATAAAGCTGGCACACTTGTAGAAGCTGATCATCTCAGAGATCTGCTTGTACCTCTGTGCTGATTCTAGACTTACATCTCCAGAGACACCGTGCTTCTGGTTGCCCTTGAAGTGCTGCATCTTCTGAGCCAGAACAGATGTTGCAAAGGCATTGAGATCAGTGACGTTGGGCGTAAGGTTCAGAGCTTTCAACCCATGGTACTGGTGCAGCTTGAGCAACCGTTCAAAGATAAACCCATCGTGCCACTCTCTAAACGCAGTGACTTCACAGTTATCATAAGTCTCACGCAGGTCTGCTAGGAAATCTTTGGCAGGTCTGCCCTTGAGATTGAACGCAATAAAAGAAGTCTCACTATAGTCAATGGCAGTACGTCCCAAGTGTACAATGTCATACTGCTCATCACAGATACTGTCAAGAAACTCACTGGTTATTTCAGAGTGCGTAGTGGTATCTGCGTCTAACCAGATGAGCCAGTCTTTCTCCTGTATGATATGTGGATCAGAAGCTGTCTCTGTCAGAGCATAGACTTTATGACACCACTTGATAGCATCTAATCTCCAGTTGTATTTAATCTTCCCACCTTCTGTACCGTTGTGTGTCTCCATCTTCTCTCTGTAGTCTATCATGTCTTGTACATTATTTAGATTACAGTAGTTGATTCGTTCAGTTGGTATCTCTAGTTCATTGAACCTGAGATAGAAAGGCGTGTCTCCAAAGTCATGGTACCACGCATGTAGTTTAATGTTACCTGCTGCCCAGTTTTCTTTGTAAGAGTTGAGCATGTTCCTACCGTATAGATCCAGCCCATCAGGATTAAAAGATGTTACAATGTCATATTTACTCATACTAAAAGATCTCCACTATTTTTCTGAAACTACTTAGACTAAACTCAAAGTGATCAAGTTCTTCTTCCCACTCTTCAGCATACGAACTGTCTTGGTAACCGTCCAACCAAGGGCCACCAAGACTATAATGCACAGCCTTAACATCATTAATCCCATGGCTAACACCGGGAATAAAATTCCAACCGTGAGGTAAGCTACCAATCTGGTCGTCACTGTCGAGCCAGCAGAAGTTATGTAAGTTAGCGCCTGTTTCACTGTTTACCATTACCTCATCTAATCTATCATTCGCGGGATGGTCCAAGTTGTAGAGGACAAAGGAGGACCAGAGCTTCTTGTTATAGTCTTGTTGTAACATCCCATCCATCTTGATGGCTTCTTCAGGATGGTAATTATGTTTGACGCACATAACTGCATAGTCGTTATCACAGTAATCAAATACCTCGCATACATCAGAGAGAAAAAGATAATCACAATCACAGAAGAGTACCCACCCAGAGAGATTATTTCTTCTGGCTATCTCAGGTACTAGAAATCTACTGTGAGAAAATTCTGTGGAGAAAGGTTTACCGTCTACCTCGTCCCAGTACTGACCGTCCTCGTCTATTTTCCAAGGGCGATAGAACATACCAGCGTGGCGTAGGGTTTTGTGGTAAATGGGAGTTACCTCGACAGGGTACGTAGACCTGCGAGCCAAGGAGTGAGCACAGACTTTGAAAGGGATATGCTCACGGGAGTCATAACCTGCAAAGACATGGTACGCTTTGTCTCTTAATCTTTCCATCATAAAGGAAGATTAGCACCAGTCTCGTAGCTATAAAAGGAAAAATTATTTATTCAAAAATAGAAAGACCGTATTCTTTTATCAATTGTTTTCTTTCTTTTTCAGAAGCTAACGAATACCTACGTTTTAAGAGATCCCTTCTAGATAGTTTTGGTCCCGGTCTTGCTTGAATACTAACATCATAAGCACCGTTCTTTATAGCATTCTTTAAACTTCTTCCCGTAATATTTAGCAGGTAAGTTGAGTCAACCCCCCCGCTAACATTATTTTTTCTATTTAGGTCTATCGTATTTAAGATATCTTGGTTGTATTCTCTTATATCTTCTACAACTTTAGCATATTTTTGAGCCGCCTTCTCCATCTTTCTTCTGGCATCTAACCGTTCTTTTCTACCCCCAGCAGATTCCGCTAGTCGCTGATTAAATAAGTATTGACCTGCGTAAGCACGTAGCATATCTCTATAAGCTTGTTCTTTTTCACCTGTCCTCTTACTTTCTCTACTAAGTAAGAAATCAGTTTCAAATTTTCTGCCAACATTTTCTGGTTGAAATCCTATACCTTGAGCAATAGCTTCTTTTAGACCGAGATCAAGATTTGCCCCTGCCATTATCCCTCTGTTGGTAGTGCTGTAACCGTCCTCTAACATACGAGTAGATTTCATTATATTATAACCAGCTGTCGGCATTAAGTTAGCAAAAGCTTTAAAGTAATCTCCTCTATGTAGGTTAGTAAGAGCAGCTTTACCGCTACCTAATAACATAGAACCAGCAGGTCCAAATGCTTTTGTAGGATCACCGCTAAACATTTCTGGTTGTAGTACTACACCTGCTCCCGTTCTATTTACTAATGCTATATTTGCTACCTGTGACAAAAGACCTCTGGTAAAATACTCAGGATATTCTAACCCTGCTTCTTGTAAAGCGGTATGAATCTGCGCTCTAACAACTGGATCAACACCATACAGTGCTTTATATATTAGGTCGTATGCGTCAGCTGCTTGTTGTGAAAGAGGTAGTGACCAAAAACCTCCAGTGGCTATCATAAAAGCTGCCATAGCCGAGAGAGCACCTGCACGTTCTTTCATGTCTTGACCTCTGAAACCTTCTCTAGAAGTAGCATCAAATGCCAGTCTTGTAATCATCTGTAAATATCTAGCAGGGAACTGCATGAACTGAGTTATAACTCCAAGCACAGGGCCACGCATAAAGTTAGGTCTATTCTCTACGCCCATGTAGTACTGTGTTTTATCCACAGTAAAAGCAGCGAACATTCTAGCAGGATCAGAAATATCTCCAACTCTTTGATTAAGATCAGAGAAAGCTCTAAAGTCATAGTTATTTTTAAGTGCGTCTCTTATTTTATTTTGAAACTTAGTGCTTTTAGTATACGTTCTATGAGCAGCTATGTAGGTGGTTAATCTGTTCATCAGTTCAGCATAGGTAAAAATAGCAGAAGAAATATTTTCTGCTCTCCCTAATGAACTACGAAATACTTGATCATTACCGTAGTTAGCTTGGCCAAGTTGTTCTGCTGTTACCTGAGACATTAACCTACCGTTGGCCAGATCAGTCTGTATATGAGACCACATTGTTCTATTACGCGCTGTGTTCTTTAACCCTGTCTGTTCAAAAGGCATCGTAATTAATTCTGCAACCCTACCTCCTGCTGTACGCTTTAATCCTTTTAATAATCCTGCTATTCTTCTAGCATCATCTAAGGCCACTAGTATTTCTTTAGAAGCTGAACCGCCAGAACTAAATCTAGCTATGTAAGGAAGTGCGGACATAGGTACCTGAGTTAGGTTAACCAGCGCAGAAGAAACATTAAAACCTAGAAAGTAATGAAAGGCTAATCGCTTCATATGTCCATAGTCAGATGATCCGCTGTCTACCTCATTCCTATAATTTTTTGCATAGGTATGTAGCTTAGTTAAAGGCGCTGTATTGTCCACACCTTTTTGAATAAGTGAACTTGTTTTTTGAGTAGCGGCGTAACCAGCTGCTCTCGCCCCATAAACAGTTAAAGCTTGTAGGAGATTGTCAACTAAATTTTCTTGAGTAATCCACCCCGGAATATTTTTTCTTGTTAGAGGCATTGTAGGGTTACGGCTTGCCAGTATCTGCGCCTTTCCCTGCTTTAATAAATTTTTAAATTGTTGAACAAATTCTTCATTAGCTTGTCTAGACTCATTAGGAGCATCTCTTATAATATCGGTTATACTTGTCCTGCCTACCCCGTCTTGCGGATTAATCATTATCGAATCAAAGACGTGTTCAAAGACACTCTCTGCTGCGTTCAAGTCAGATAACGACATACGATCTTGAAACGAATTAGCATAAAGATCAAACGCTTCAACTTTTAAAGTAGCCTCATTAGGATTACCAAACACTCCAGCATTTACCTTTGCCTGTAACTGACTTTTTAAATCAGCAATTCCTTTAGACTCTAACCCTGCTCTTACATTAGTAGGTGCTCTGGAAAGAGGTATCTTTGTAGCTACACCTTGATCAGTGGGTAGGTTAATTTCAAACTCTCTTGCGCGTAATTCTTTTAGATCTACAGCTTGCATCCAAACAGTCTTACCATCCTTTTTAACAACAACTCCTATTCTTCCCGGTCTAGTATGAGGGACATAAAAAGGATTAGTTTGTAAAGGACTAATCATCTCATTAAAAGTTCGGAGACCTTTAATCATATCATCAATAGATTTACCTTCGTTAAAAGAACTTTCAGGATCATTGATATCTACAACTAGTCCTGAGTCTTCAACGATTTGTCTAGCAGCTTCTTCTGGTGTAGGCGCTATCTCGCTAAAAGCCTCAAAGTTTTCTTTAACAGTGTTTAGATCACGTATCAAAGTTCTCAACTCACCAACAGTTGTACCTGATTGGAAGTTAAACTCTGGCATGGTAGCATTGATAGTTAATTCTAAAGCTGTCTTTAAACCTGACAACATACCTTGTACCCCTTCAAGTTCCTTCTCTGTTAGAACTACTCCCGGTACATCTCTGTTGTTTATATCTTTAACCACTTCAAGAAGACCTGATCCAGTTGTTGGGTCTTCTAGTATAGTCATGTCCAAATTATTTTGTTTTATAATTTCTTTGGAAGGAGCTTTAATAATAAAATTTCCCTCTGCATTTTTTTCTAATTGTGCTACATCAAGAGAACCGTTCTTAACATAAGGTACATTAGTTTTATTACCGTCTGCATCAACTCGAATAGAACCAAGCTGGTCTAGAAGAACCAAAGCTTTTAAAGAATTGTGTAGTTCAGCCCGACTAAAGTCTGCTAGAATAGTAAAAGGTTGTAGTATCTGCGCCATATTTTTATTTCTTAAACCATCACGTATCTTTATTGCATTAGCTAGAGGTGCAAAGGCGGGATGTTTTTCTGCCAGAACATCAGGAAATTTAATAAACATATCCCATATGTTTAAATCTTTATCGCTTGCTCTGACTTTAAATATATCATCTTGAGTTACTTGGCTACGCAGAGCGTTAGCCTCAACTGATCCCGGTATATTTTCTGCTCTTACCATGCCTCCTTCATTAACTGCTTCTTTCTCAGTGGGGGCTATCTCACTTGCTGGCTGGCCAGATGGACCAATGTTTGCAGAAGAGTCTTCACTCTGATCTACCACTGCTTTTTCTACAGCAGCTGTCTCCACTGTTACATCAACAGCTTCACCTAGTCTTGAGTTACGTTCTTGTTTAGACTCACCAGAAATAACACTCCCCACCTTTTCAGGCTCAAGAGCACGCTCTTTAGGTATAAATACAGGAGGAGGATCGTCCTCGTCTAAACTCTTCATAACACGATCAGTCTGTTCTAGTGTTAAATCTGGTGAAGAGTAGACAGCTTTAGCTGCTTCTTCCACATCTCTTTCTAAAATA
>VTLG01014456.1_pt1 | contig 59393 bp, 79 predicted proteins | sample 4694571 | NCBI WGS metagenome assembly VTLG01 (sample SAMN12604809, study PRJNA352737) | marine metagenome | biome: ENVO:00000447; feature: ENVO:00000209|ENVO:00000569|ENVO:01000036; material: ENVO:00002151; isolation source: viral sequences binned using virsorter ...
ACATCATCTGAAAATCCGTATTTGTAGTTATCTAACATATTATGGGAAATGGGCGCTTAAGCGCCCATTATCTCCTTTATCCTTTTAGCATCTCTTTTTTTGTACTAATTGGAATTTCTTGCGGTTTCTTAGATTCAGGAATGGCATTTAGTAAATTAATTGTCAACACTCCGTCAGCGAAAATCGCATCTTTGATTTCGATGGTATCAGCTAACTTCCACTCAGTTTCAAAAGCGCGTGATGCTATACCCTTGTGTATATATTCACCATCATGTCTATCTTTGCTGCCTTTGACCGTCAGTTTACCTATCTCATATAGTACACTGATTTCAGATTCAACAAATCCAGCTAAAGCAATCTCAATGATGATCTGACCGTCATCAGATTTGATTACATTATATGGCGGATAATTTGGTTTTGAGCCTGGCTTAAAAGTTTCCAATTCTTTGAACAAGCGATTGAAACCTAAGAAAAACGGATCGTATTTTTGATGGATTGATGAATCCATATTGAAAATTGTCATTTTGTTATCTCCTTAAAAAAGCAAGATATTGCGAATGTCTATAATAGACCATTCTTGTTTATATTTTTTTAGACAGTCTAACTATTGTACCATCTAATACAGGGGCTGTCATTAACATCAGCCCCACTACTCCGAGTAGAAAAGCAATCATAGGCGAAAGATCACCCATTTCTGTACTACCCACTGAACCCCAAACTGTAAAAAACCCTGTAACCAATCTAATCATTATCTAGTCTATCCATTGACCACTTTGTCTAAAGTGGTACAATCTATGTTTAAAAATTTCAATCAATAATCCTAAAAGTGTATCCGATTCATACATAGCACCTGTTGTGCCAAGTATTAATCTGTATTTTGTCATTGACCTTTTTTCCATTTATAATCCTTCCAAATGACTAATCACTATATCCTGAACATATTTTTTGATTTCATCTTTATCTTCTGTATCAAGAAAATTACTTATCCTTACATGTAAACTCTCTCCCAAATCAATTTTCCCTTTGCCCTTGTTGTCTATAATTTCCCAAATCAATACAACAAGTGCACTGGCCATCATCATGAAAAGAGAAATTATTACAGCGGTAAAGAATGCATTCATGCCTCAAGAATATATCCATTTTCCTTATATTCTAATTTCTTGGTATAAAAATCAACACGGGTTTGATAATATTCCACTTTTTCTTTACCCTTTTCTTTGTCTGGATATATTCCTTGTTCTACTGCTTCTTTGATTCTACGTAAAAATCCACGTGCTAATATCAATTCGTATTTATCACTGTTGATCATAATGAAATATTTCTTTATTTTTTTCTGCTATTTGCTTAAGATTTTCATCTGTGCTGCTTTCTATCGCACATCCCAAATGCATAGTAGGTGATAGTAAATAATCATATTCTGTATCCCATGTAGATTTATCACAAACGCTACATACCCATTTACTGCGTATACGCTCTACTCCAATATCTTCTCTAAATTTTCCAATTCGCGAATTCAAAATTTTCTCTAATCGTGATCTTTCATTATTTGTCAATTCCCAAAGAAAATCAAGATCTAATTTTATGTCTAAATTGTCCATAGTTCCTTATCCACGTTTTAAGTGTACTAGCCATTTTCCAAATCCCCAAACATCATAGATTATTCGGCTGATAGGTGGTAATTGACTAAATGTAAAATTGTCAGCTGGAATTCCATATATGGTTTCGATTCGCCAAAGGAGCCAACTCTTTTGGAATCGGCCTTTGGCGAATAAAAACCTACTATACCATAATAGCTCTATGGCTACTTTTAAATTTTTAGTCACGTAACAATGTTCTAACCGTGTCTAGCGCATCCTCTTTATGAGCAATATCGTCAACTAATTTGTAAACCTCTGCTACTAAATCAATATGTTCACCAATGCCGACTGGATTTTCTAACAGAATATTCAAATTGGCTCTAGCTTTTTTAATTTCTGAATCAATAATTGAATCAGTGGCTTCTAATAAATTTCTTCCTAACTCTTTCATACTCAAACTTTCCTATTGTTTAATATACCTATATTATACCATATCTAGCTAGCCTTTGTCAAGGCTAATTTCACCTTAGTCGGTATCTTTCGTATTATTTTTCAACGGCGGGCCATTTTTCCCATTTTTAGCACCATTAGCGCTAATAGTGAAATTTCTAATATCGAAAAAGCTACTGACTGCACCACCTACTATACCTATTAGCACAAGCAGGATACGTTCAAAAAATGCCATTTCTCTTTCTATTGTGGTTTGATTTGTAAACCATCCAATCATGACCAATACACCCATCATCATAACCAAGCCTACAACACCAAAAAATACTGCTCTCAATATTCCATGCTGAGCAGATAACTTCTCGTGCATAGCTAATTGCTCGGCAGAATCTCGATAATTCTCTTGGGAAACTTTAAGTCTATCTTCGACTTCTACTGTATGAGCGGTCAATTCCTCAATTTCTTTTTTAAGAAGTAAAATCAGTTCATGATCAGATTCTATTTCATTGGTTAGATCTTCTGTCATTCTGTAAAATCACTCACTTTCGGATTATGAATATAATGTTTAGAATCTGGATCTAATACATCCTTCCTATTGCAGGATTGACATAATAATCCTCTTACCATTTCTTTACATTTTCCATGCTTTTCTTCATAATCATGATCGTGATCTATAGTGCAATATGCATAATCTACCCCTTCAATTAAATTTGAATCATCATAATACTGGGATCTTTCTTCAAAAAAAATAGGATCTACTAATTTTATATTACAATCAGGATTGGCACAATGGCCGTTCTGTTTTTCCCACAATTCAATAAAATCAGATTTTGTAAAATTGTAACGATACTTCATCATGGCTATTCGATGTGCATCTGGGTGTTTGAGACGGTGAAGTTTAGTGCTTTTATTGTTCGATTCACGCCATTTTTCTGGATCTTTCGCACGATGCCTTAAAGCTGCAGCCGCAGCAAATTTTGGATCGCGATTTTTTTGATATTCATTTTGCCACTCATTGCGTGCTTCTCTATTTGACCAATCAATAATACTACTACTCATCATCATCATCTTTGAACTTCAAACTTTTCTTAGAAAAATCACGATGCTTTTTTGGCTTTTTACCTTTGGCCTTTCTATGTGGATCTTTGAATTTCAAAATTTTATCCTTTTTGCGATTTCTCTGATTGTCATAAAACGTATCTTCAAGATCCTCTATATCCAAGTGATTAAGGTTTAATTTTGCCATATAGCTTACTCCTTTGTATGCCATCTGTTCATTATATTAGAATTATAATATTTTCTTGTACCATCTGAAAATCTTTCATCCAATACATTTTCATTAAATTGATACATTGTTTCTGTGTATCCTAAATCTCGTTTATTCAAACAAAATTTTAGAATTTTAAAATCGAACTTGTCCTTGCCTAATTCTTCTATCTCTTGATTCAATTCATTACACGATCCTGTATATGTTTTCCAATCTGACTCTTTTTTGACATGCTTTCTATTGACTCTACCTTTGACCTTTCTTCTCTCTGTAAACACCATTTGCTTTTTGCCTATATATGACCTACCTGAATCCTGGCGAGTTATGCGATAGACAAAACCAAAAAAGGTAGTAGGATCAAAATTTTCACCTAACTGATTTAAATCAGGTTTCCAGTGTCCGTACATTTGCGCCTACAAGAAAACTTGGTTGTTTTTCATCTTTGTCATATGGCCTAGTATTTTCAGCCATAAAAAGTTTATCATCTAAAAATTCTTCAGGCATCATAACTTCAAAAGTGTAATGTGGTTTGTGAAAAGGTTCATCAGTATTTTCAGCAGTCGGGTGAATTTCGATTTTCCAAGAATTATAAACGTCTTGTTCTATATACTTAATTGTTCGCATATAGGTATACCAAGAATTTTTAGAACCGAAATTTGTAGCATTTTTGGTAAGATGTCGATAGCCATACAAAGGATCATAATTATGCGCGACGGCCATCAATTCTGTTTTTAATATTGGGTCGTTTCGTTCCCATCTCTGTCTATATTTATACATATCACTATCAAACATTGTAAAACTCCAAAATGAATGTTTTTTATATACTAAAGCTTTCACCGCATCCACAAGTTGAATTAGCTTTAGGATTACTGACTGAAAAACCATTCCCCATTAAACTATTATCATAGTCAATATCAGAGCCAGCTATATACAAAAAAGACCTTTTATCAGTAATGACAGGAAAATCTTCTTTCCAGAAAACTACATCGCTATCATCCCACCAATCAAATGAAAGATTGTATTGAAATCCAGAACATCCACCACCTTCCACTTTAATTCTCAATCCACAATCTTCTTTTTCTTCACCCAATCCACTTCTCAGTCTAATTGCTGCAGTGACGGCCTGTTCAGTTATACTTAACATTAAAACTCCTTGAGAATGTTATCACTAAATTTATTTTCTTTCTTTTTTGTTTTTACCACAGTCCTTTTCGGTGATTTACTATTATTCACTTTCTTTTTAGCTTCCTTTTCTTTTGTTTTTTGAGCAGCTATGAAAGAAGCTACTATTCTAGCTATCATTAGTTTTTAATCCTTTGACGTTTGACTTCCGCCCAACTAGTTACTAATAGATTTTTCAAATCTACTCTTAGCTCATTACCCCAATAATTATATGTGACTTCCCATGGCTTCAATCTAGTATTATAAAGCTTAATATCATCTAACCTACCAGCATATCCATCGCTGGCAAATTTTATCAATTGGTTTCTAACTGGAGTTCTAGGTGTATGGATAACTCTTACGCATTGCGTGTTTATCCATATTGAAATTCCATTATCCTCCGATCTTAATACCATATGTTGAAAATCAAATGCGCGCACATTACGTATTCGTACTTCTCTCTGTCTATATTCCACTAATACAATTCCACGAAATTCATCATCACCATCTTTAAAATAAGTAACTCGTAAATCTCCCCATTCTACTACTATACCATCAACTATTTGCCCTTGATCCATTTCAACTTCATCTGGATCTACTGCATGAGTACCTATACCAAACTCAAAATCTAATGTCCAATTTTCAAACTCCTTATCAGTATATTTAGCTGGTATCTGAAATAATGTAGTCGTATTCTTATCTCCGTGTAAATGAATTACTCCTGATTCTGGATTCTGAAACGATCTATCAGGTGGTATCCACCTAATTTTACCTTGTGTAAACGCTTCAGCCCCTAATTTTCTATCAATTCTCCAACTTTCCTTATTCTCAAAATCCCAAAAATATAACAAATCTCTACTGACATAACGATCTGCTGAAAAGACAGTAGTCGCAACCAACATCATGACAAAACATAATAGTTTATTCATCTTTTTGTGGATCTTTGGTAGTTTTAGACCAATAGTTCCTTTTATGCACTGCTATTCCATTATACCTTTTGGGTGTTATATGCTTACGTTGACCACTCTTATTTGGATTATAGGTATTTCTACCTAGTCCTAATTGTGGGTTGCGATAACGCAGCACATTTTGGTTTTGACGCAAACGATGACGATTTTTCCAATTCCATTCCGCTTGTCTAGCATCTAATTCTTTTTTAGCTTCTTGCTGTAAGGATTCTTCTACAAGAAATTTTGGTTTTATTGCACAACCTGTAGACATTATTGCTAACCACATAACAATTATCCATACACAAAAACCTGTTATATATTTAATCATTTTTCACCACTCTTGCTCTGAAAGTTCCTTTGTTTGTAGTTTAGACGTTTTCTTTATCCATTTCCCATACGAAATAACACATATATGCCACCAATCCTTTATGAATTTTTGGTGTATTTTGTGCATATTGATTGGTAGATTTTTCTTTTTTCGTTCATCACAATACCGAAAAATTTTATCTTCAATATATTCAATCATTCCATCATACCTTCATAAATTTCTTTTCCAGCTATTTCATATTCATTTTCTACTAATGGACGCACTGTTGAAATTTTCATAGTTGGATATTGCAATGAAGCACATCCTTGGCATACCAAGAATATAAACCACCACACAAGGCCAAACAAAATCCAAATCAAAATTCTATTTTTCATTTGCTTCTTTTCTACATTCTAATTCTTTTTTAAGTTCAGCTATTTGTGTCTGTTGTTTAGATATTTTATTCTCTAATTCATATTGTACCTTCTGTCTGTAGTTCAACTCATCCTCGAAAACAGCTGATTGATCACTGACAAGCTTATCACTCTGATAATCACAACCAACCACATGAAATAATACTGTTGCCAAACCACAGACAGCCCAAACTGACGTAGCAATTAATTTAATATACATAACAAACACTCCTAGCTAGATATACCAACAATAAAAAGGATGAGAAATATAAATGCCCATCCTATAACCCAAATACTAACACTATGACCTAATATATTGAATCTCATTATGCCTCAAAAATACTATCTTCAAATTTAGTAAATGACTCAATTGCGGCCGCTACTATTTGTTCAGCATTAACAAGTCCAAATATGCCATAAGCGATAGCTAATCCATAAGCAGCTGCTGATCCACCCATTGTAGTTTTTATCATAATATTATATGCATTTTTTTGTGTCACTCCCCGCCACATACTGAAAGCTTCTTGAGTTACAATATTAGGTGCATACGGATAGAAAAACGATGTTAATCCCATAGCCCCTACTTCTTGATGTAAAAATGGATTTACCAAATCACCCTTTCTAAATGTTGATGGAAAAAGTTGAAATGCTGAATTTTCAGTCCATTCTTTATAAGTAACATAATCCAGATAATCACCACTCATATTCCAATAAGGTATTACAACAAGCGAACCAGCCTTTTTCCATCCTTGTATAGCATCTGAATTGTTCAGTTGTGGTACATCGACCTCAAATTTATCTACGCCAAGATCCTTTCCTCTTTCAGATGGTAAAACTGCATCATCTACTAAATCCATAACATCAGCCATAGTGTTCTTTTTGATAGCAGCAAAATATTCTTTTAGCCTAGTTGTAGTATAGGCATCAACTTCCCAATCATCAACAGGTTCTTCACCATATACTGCGTCTACAGGAATATTATTTCTATTTCCTATTTCTTCTAATTCTTTTCCTATGTGAGAGTTAGTCGCGCCCATTAATTCAATTGAGAAATCATTCAATAAAATTTCATTCCATGCTCCATAGTCCTCGCCTGGATCTGTAAGAATTCCTTTAATAGCGTCATACCCGCCTTTTTTGAGTAGTTTCTCAATTCCATCAAAGTACTGCTTTATTATCCATCCTTTAGCTTGTTTAGTTATCTTGGTGGGCGCCAGCCAATATCTTTTTCGACCATCTGCGAATATAGATTCTGAATATTTAAGATGTATATCTAAAGGCTTTGGAATCTTAGCCCAATATTGAGCTAACTTAGTCTGTTTTCCAACTTGAAAATCAAGTGGATTAAATCTTTCTGATCTAAAATCATGGGCATAGGCATAAGAAAAATTCTGTAGCCATTCATCTTTCTTAAATCTTTTCCAAGCCCTTATTAATATCTCTTTTTTTAATTGATATATATCACCTAACAAATCATTAATTTTCCCAACATTTCCTTCTGGATCACTGGTATGCTTGGACTGATAACGCAATTTTTCCAAGCTCATCCATTTGCGACCTTGTGTATCCAACTTTGTCCAAAAATCGCGAGATGAACTCATTACTGGATAACCATTAATTATTGTCCATACGCCACCTTCTGTAGCTACGCCACCTTCGATCAAAGAACTCAACATATCGCCTGGATCTGTCATAGCAGATATTTGTCGAGCAGAATTTTGTATTTTAATAAGTGTATCTACATTATCTAAAGATGTGATATGTACAGCATAAAGGGGCAACTTTACTATCCCCTCAATACGCTGAATCATTTTTTTACTCAAAGGAACATGTGGATATAAATGAAAAGCATAATCTTCTGTTTTTTCTGTCGCTTCTAATAAAAGAGGTTGGAAATTTTTATAAGTTTTCATTCGATTAGCCTAACAGTAGTTATTTCACTACCATAAAAAGATTTACTGTCACCGTTTTTAGTATTTATAACTACCCTATCCTCAAAATCATCCCATTGAACAGTACATACTGTTCCAACAATAAATTGACCTTTACCCAATAAAGCTACTTGCCTTTTTTCTTGTAATGCGTATTTACAACATTCTACATTTTTGTATACAGAATCTTTAATACTCTCGAAACGCTCGCCATTAAGGATCATGGATGCCCCCTTAAGCCTCTTTTAGAAAAGGCAAAAAACTAAAATGAAAATTAAGAAAATTATTGTACCTATCAGATCAGCTATGAATTTATCGTTGTTGTCCATTATTGGCAAATTTGGTTGTTCCCTCCTGCAATAAAGCATTATCTGCTTCTGAATTACTAAACCAATAGTCGATTACCTTTCCCCAACTTCCGACAAAAGCACCTAGCATTATTAGCAAAATTTCTTTCCACTCTGTTTTAATATCATTACCCAATGCTATTTGAATCATCATTAAAAGTAAAATTCCACTAAAAATACCAACAATGCCTGCCGTAGCCATCCAATTTTTTTGTGTACGGTATCTTATTAAATTCAAAAGTTCCATATTAATCTCATCATGTGAATCCTGAGCTTTCAATCTAAGCTCAGCGTCAATAGTTTCTTCATGTGCCTCTTGGGCTATTTCTAATAGTTCATTTTCTATATCATCAGAATCTCGTATACTTTCTGACATTGACTATTACCTCCTTTTAGCAATCTGCATACTTAGCGTTCATTTTAGCTACATAATTCGCAAAATCTTCTTCAGCCTCCTGACGTGCTTTCATTAGATTATTGTGTTCTATATACTTTTCAGTATATTCCGCTGCAGTAGTAATACAGTCGTCAGCTAATTTTTTATGATTTGAATATTTGGCCCATCCATCAGCCCATTCAGATTCCCTTAAAACAATTTCAGCTAAAATATCACCTTTAATATCTTCTGTTGTAGATGTTGGCAACGCTGACTTTATTCGATATACCAATTCTAAATATTCATCGACAGTTTCTTGTGAAATCATCTCGCCTGGTATATCAGCAGTAAAAAAATTAAATGTTTCATACGATTCGAGATAATCGCATGTATCCAATATCCTTTTAATCAACTCTTTTCTCAACCAAGCCACATCACTCGAAAAATCTTTTACCAAACTTCTATATACACCCATTACTACTATCCTCCAAAAATACTATAAACCGCTTTTGATCCAAGTTTGAATCCTATTAACCAAAAACAAACACAAAAAACTAATATTGTTGCCCATACCAACAATTTATACCAATCCAAATCAAACATTATGTTATCTCACATGAGCCTCCACTACAAGCAAGTTCTCCTTGCAAATCTGTGTTATCATCAATTTCTATTACATTTTCAAGATTAATCTTCGATATATTTATAATATTTTTCTCATAATCATCCTTTGTAATATCTTCAAATGGTGCCTGGACATAAGTTCCATTATCATATGGCAAAAATGACAAGCCATTAAATGACTCTTGATTTTTCCATAGCCAATCAGCTACTTTATCCCATTCATCTGGTTTTATGGATATTGTTGCGGATACATTATGTGTATTCATTCCTTTTTTATGACCTGGCTGTATCCAATTTTCATGAAAATATTTAATACGCTGCAACAAATCTTCAACATTCTCTGTTCTAGTAACTGCCCCATCTGGTGATTTGATTGGAATTGTAATAACTGCATTATTACCAAATACTTCATCTTCCATTACATCAGGATTAGTACCTATAAGATATTGATAAATAGCTTCATTTTTGCCAACTCTGATTCTTCGATTGTAATGCTCATTATGCCAAGCATGTATACCTGAGCTAGTACCCAATACCAAACTACCAGTTCCTTCTGGCTTAATACAAGTTACCCTTTTAGCTGAACCAATACCTAATTTTTTTGACACTCTTTGATTTTCTTCAACTGCTATATTTGCAGCTCTTTTAAAATCATATTGAGTATGATCAATTGAAGCTATACCTGTCAATGATACACCTAATAGAGATTCTTTCTCTGTCATTTTTTTCCATTCTGGCTTTAAATAATGAAAATCAGTATATGAAGCCTGCAATGTACCAATAAAAGTAGCCGCTTTGGTTCGTTCTTCTAAATCTTGCTGATTTTCTATTGTAGCTACATTAATAGATGTCAAGTTACAAAATTGATTAGGATTAAGGCTAATTTCACAGCATGGATTTGAACCCAATTCTACATTGTTAGTAAAATACAACCCTGGCTCTCCACTGCCAGAATTTTTAATAACATCCCATTTTTCTTTAAACACATCTTCAGTGATTAGAGATCTGGCTACTACCATTGAATTGTTAGATCGAGCTCTATACGGATGCAAGTAATACCATTGTAATACATTTTCATTCTTCAGTTTGTTAAAATCTGATTCTGGTATCCATACATTTTTTTGTTCATGGAATTCATTTTCTCGAAATACATTAACACTTACATTATAGCTTCCATTTACTTTACCTATCACTTCATCAATTTCAGCTCGATGTAATGATTTACAATTAAGCATTGATTCATCTTCGATACTGAACAATGATATTAATGCAGATCTACGTATCCCACCTGACAACACAGCATCAGCTATAATACACATCATGTCATGACATTCAAGTGGTGTTAATTTATCACCATCCATTTTCAAATTTAATATTCTTTGAAGTTCATTCAAGCATACTTTCAATGGTTCAGGGCCAGGAGCTTTACCACCACTAATAACCAAACGCGCACCCTTTTCTCTTATAGCTCTAAAATCAAACAATGGTAATGACCTATTATCAAAATATGCTCTCATCAATACTTTGATTGAATCTGCCCATCCTTCAATACTATCCTGTATCAAATAACGCCTGGATTTTATTGGTTTTCTGATTTCTGGTAGTTGATCTACATGATGCCTTTGTACTGAATACCCAACACCAGATCCAGACAATAATAAAAACATTGTCTCCCAAAAAGCGCCAGGTTCTACTATAGGCAAATATGAACAATTAAACATTCGGGTTGGATTTACTTCTATAGCCGTACCTGCAAACTGCATTGACCTCATTGATGGTATTACTTTTTTCTCATATACATATTGATAGGCATCTGTTATTTCATTTTTCAATTCTGGAAATTTCTTAATATGCATATTCTTGTTTCTTGTCACTGTTTCTTCAAACGTTTCTCTACGATTCTTTTCTCCTAAGTATTTCGCGTATTTCATATGATGAACTAAATCACTCAATACTCCTAAATTTGTTTCCATTAATCTGTTCTCCCATTAACATTTACACCATTTACTAAGCGCCAAATTAGCGCCCATACCTTTAAAGGTATTTTTATTTATTAAATCTAATATTTTCTTTGTATTCAATCCTGATAAAAAAATTTCATTAATATCCTTCTCATTCAAATTCTCTGGCCAAATACAAATAGTATAATTCATTGATATATACTTTCTCATTCGATTGATAGTATCCCTATTTCTAGGTTCATTATCCATTACAATGACTGATTTATCGTTTGGCACAACAGTTGGCAACACATCACAATCTCCGCCACCCAACGCAGCACAATTTGGTATAAATAAACTATCAAATGGCCCTTCCACTATATATATCTTTTCATTAAAATCTATTCTATTCAAACCAAATACTTTTGGTTTATTTTCTTCAACTGTTATAGTCACATATCTTTGATTGTATATAGATGGATCTATACTTCTGCCCTGCAAATGCGTTAATTTAGAATCTTTCGTATAAAACGAAATAATGATTCTACCCTCAGTACCTAAGTTTGGATATTTATTAGGTAAAAGTGCATCTACATAAGCATAAAAATTATCCGTCCAATGCAAATCTGAATATCTTGTGATACCACGATTAACAAGATATTTTTTTGCTTCGTGATCATCAGGCAGAGATCCCATTGGTATCAAATTGTCTAATTTCAATTCAATATTTTTGCTAAATTTAGGTTTGCTAAATGTGTATACAGGTTGGGTTCTATCATTATTCTGTTTAAATTTCTCAACAATGTACTGTTTATGTAATTCGACATCATAATCTTTTAAGAAATTAAACACATTACGACCGATTCCACAATTATGACATTTATAAATCATATCAATTTCTTTTCTATAGAAAAAACCACGAGCCTTGTTTGGATTTTTCTTGGAATCTCCACAATAAGGACATCGAAATTGATATAGGTAATCACCCTTGCGTTGAAATTTGCCTAATCTTACAGATAGTTTGTTGATGTAATTAATATCAATGTGAATCATAGTATATATTATACCATATCTAGGTAGGGTTTGTCAAGGCTTATTTTACTAAATTTATAATTGACAATATGGCACTAATAAAAGCAGGAACACCAGCACCAAAAAGGATAGCTTTCCAGCCAATTCTCAGCGAAGTTTCCATGCGTTCAACTCTCAAATCTAAATGATGTATATGATTTTCACGCAATGCTCTTATTTCACTTTCAAGAGATTCAATTTTCTTAAAAATACTTTTTAATTGTTCTCGGATGAAATCAGTTTCAGATCTTTCAGAACTCATTCTCTGCCCTCTGATTTACGCTTTTTCTTCTTCTTTTTATTCTGCTCGATCCATTTTTTTCGTGATTTCTTTGATAGGATTGATGGATTAGTTAAACTTGGAACATTACCAGTAGATACACTAGTCACAGGTGCATTTTCATAAAAAAAATCTATAAATCTCTTAATTCCCATGTCTGCCTCAATCTTTCTACTATATTTTGATCAATTTTTATCTCAACAGTATTTATATCTTTGTTACTTATGCCTGTAATAACATCTGGCAATACATTAAGTCCAACTAAAAACGTTTTCAGTAATGGCCAATATTTTTCATTCAATTTAAAAAATAATATTTTTGTAGCTGGCTCAACACCGAAAATATTGTAAAGGAGAATCAAATGATTGGTTATTAGCCTATCTTTCAATTCTCCTTTGCTTTCGTATCTGTTAAATAAACGTTTAATATATTTAATGTGATTCAAATCTTCATAAAAATCATCAAGGCCAGCACACGATGAATTATCGTAATGCTTAGCCGCATATAAAAAGAAATTTTTCTCAGTAATCACATCAAACATAATAAAGTAACTATTCTAATTATTCAGAAAATTCTGCGTCGTCAGCTGTATCTCCTGTAATAGTATTCATAGCTACTAATGTTTCATATGTAACTCGGCCAGCTCTACCACCTGTACCAACAGTTCTCTTAACCCAACCAGAGTGTGTAACTGTAGCCGGAGTACCAGAACCCAAAGTTGCAGATGCAGTAGCTGTAATACCAGTAAGTGTGTGAGTACCAACACCGACTGCAGTTAAGTCAATTGCAGTTCCTTCGCCTGCAAGTTCTGCAGTTGTTGCTAATTTTATAGTAGTTGAAGTATCTGCGATAACATAATAAACAGTAGCAGTTGTCAATCCAGCTATAGCTGTTCCACCACCATCAGCATACGTGACAGCATCACCAGTGGCCAAAGCAGCAACTTCAGCTGAACTTAAAGTAATTATATCTGTACCAACTATCACTACTGACGCAGAAGCTGAATTAAAGTCAGCTGCCGTTGCACCATGAATTGTAACAGTTGGAGTGGAAGTGTATCCTGCTCCATCTTCAGTAATAGTAATAGATGTAACTTTCCCAGCCGTAACTACTGCAGTACCCGTAGCCGTTGTACCTGAGCTTGGAGCAGACACAGTAACAGCCGCATCACCTGCATTTGCATATCCAGTTCCAGCACTATTTACAGCTAGAGATACAACATTATCACCACCAGCTGTCATTTCTGTTTCATCAACTCCAAAAATAGCATCTGAATCTGTAATACTCAAATTTCTCGGCGTTTCCCTTTTAAGTACAGTTAAATTAGTTGCAGTTGATCCTGCATAAACTTCAGTTAATGTTAATGATGAAGCTGACTCAATAGATTTGACTCTATAGGGTACATCAACAATCATCATCAAATCTCCTACATCTATTTGACCTGCGGTGGTAAAAGCTGTAGAACTATTTCCTTCAGCAACTGTAGCACTATTTTGCGCTACATCCACATTTCCCGTAATTGCAGCACTATCTGCATTTCCCCATAAACTCATTTTCCATTCCTCCTATTTGATCTGCTTCTTTTAGCAACACGATTTTTATAATCTCGAACTGCTTTACTTCTGCCATCAACTCTTGAAGATGCATTAGATCTAGTAGCGCCAGAAGAAACACGACTTTTAAAATCTTGAACCGCAGAGCTTCTACCATCGACTTTATTTAATAATGATTTTTTATCCTTTTCATCTTCCTCTGATCTAACTGGCTCAAACTTCTTTGATAAAATTTTTTCAATTTTTTTAATTAATTCAGGATCATCCATGAGTGGCCCGAATGGATTTTCTAAAACATTCATATACATCTCCTTTATTTATTAATCTTTTTGTTTTAATATTTTTGGACGTTTTGTTTCTCTGTACTGGCCAATAGATGTATATAATTTTCTTAAAAAGAATTTTATAAACCTTTTATCTAGCATAACAAAATTTACGTCAGCTGTAGCACTTAAATCTATTGAACGTTCAGAAATAAATTCTTTGTAAGTTTTTAATTCATCCATATTTTCACCAACTGCCTTTAATTTTTTAGGTTTTTTATCTGTCCAAGGATCTTTCCATCTTTTTCTGCGATCCCACCACTTCTTAGCAGTGGCTGTTGCAATAGCGTACATTTTACTCTTTTCCCAATCAGGAAAATCACGCTTTAATGCCTTAACAATTTCCTTTAGTTTCTTTTTTTCATCATCAGTCAATGTTCTTTCATCTATAAATTCCCATTCCCACAAAAATTCTTCTTCAATGCCCATATACTTTTGAACATCTCTAAAAAGTTTCTTTTTCTCTGGTTCTGAAACTGTATCAGGAATACCAGTTTTAAAAGAATTGAAATCACCATCAACTGCAGCTTGCCTCATTTTAGAAGCTGACATCCCACTAACACCAGCTGCGTCTGGATCACGTTCACCTGCACTAACTACTTCTATTTTATCAAATTTATAAAATCCGTGTGCGCTTTCTACTCCATTATATTTATCAAATAAATTTTGGAAGTCATTTACTCTATCTGAGCCAACCACCATTGCCACTTCATTGAACTCCTCATATTTAGTCAATACATGAATTGCAGTTTTGCATTTTGGATTAGAAATAATATTATTTTTATATTTAGGAAATATTTTCCTCATCCATTCATATTTAACTTTATGTGGTAGTGGGTCTTTCTTTGGATTTTCTGACCAACTTGGGTATATATAAAAATTATCGCCGGCGGCCACCTTCTCCACTTTCTTAATTAGCTTTTCATGGCCAACTGTAGGTGGATTGAATCGGCCAAAAGTAAATACTACTCTGCTCATCTATTTCTAATCCTTCTTCTGATGATCTTTCTATTTTTAGGTAATACAGGTACTCTAATATCAGGCTTTTTGATTCTTTTTCGTTTAATCGGTTGAATTGGCCTTTCTTTAGGCAATTGACTATTAGGTATTTTGCGTGGAGCTACTCTGCCTTGCAAATCCATATATAACATTCTAGTATATGGCTCATCATACCAAAAATTATTATATTGATATAAATGTCGTGGCTTATAGCGTGGAATATAAACAACTTCAGGATGTCTGATTGGAATACGATATATATCAATTGCATCAATTGGTTCATATTCCAAATGATGATGCTCATATATAACAGGTACACATCCAGTTGTATTAAGTAGAAGCATTAAAAAAATAACAAGAAAAATAGATCTAACTCTTTTCATTAACTTAACCCGAACCCATCCAAAAATTTTGCCCAATCTTCAACTGAATTTTCAAATTTATCCTCTGTGTCCATTTCTTGATAAGCATCCCATACTTCTTCAGCCACTTCTTCGGACGCATCTAATTCTTGCTGCAGCAATTCAACAAAATCTTCTTCATCGTAGAACTCCATTGAATTAGTTATTTGGTCAATTACAAAATCTAAACCAGACATTGCTGCTTCTTTCAATTCTCTTAATAGTTGTTTAAAAACTTTCATACTATTTCTCCAATGTAACTTTATCTACAATTTTAACCATAGTGGCTATACCTTCTCTAGTACCTCTTTTTGTTCCAGATATATCTTCTTTATATTCAATATACCCCGCAATTTCAATTCCACTAGTATTATAATTTACATCATCCTGTGAATCATAGATACTTATTGGTATATAACATTCTTTTATTTTAATATCGACTAAATTGATTTCATTCCATCCTACTGTTCTTTTACCCATATGCTTAGGATCAAATATAAGTTCAAGTTGCTTCAAATTCTTTTTCCAAATTTTCTCTGTTTCTTCAAACCATCTTTTGATAGCGTATGCCTTGGCTTTCTTTCCAACAAAACCAGAATGTTTAAGCATTGGCCAAGCTGTTCTAAATTTGTATAATTCAGGATGTGTAGTAGGAGATATACCTAACTGGCTACCTCTCGATCTACTTGTTATTTCTTTTACTATTTGTACCTGTGCTTCATATATACCTATTTGGATATCACCAAGTGTATTTCTCAATTTATCCCATACCGTTTTATCACCGTATTCAAAAGCCATATTTGAAGGTAACAAATTACCTATTGGAATATACCTTCTGCCTTGTGGCCCGACTCTGGTATACAAATCAACATTAGCTAATACGGTTGGATACCCCTCAACTATACAAACTACTCCACCTTCAGTAGCTACACCACGTAAAAATACAGTATCAGATACAGGATCAGTCATACAAGCCAATGATCGCTGTGTACCTTCCATCTGTTTCAAATTAGGTAAATTTGCAATTGAAGTAATATGTGCGCCCAAAACTCTTTGCTTTTGGCCAAACAATCTATCTGATATTGTTTTGGACATAGGCAATACAATATTATAAAGATCTTCTTTGACAAAAGTTGGTGTTGGCCCAATCTTTATAAAAATTATATCTTCAATAGATTTCAATCCGACAATTTCTGTTAATAAATCGTTATATTTTTTCATACAAACTCCCTGATCATCACGGCCAAGTTTTTGTCGGAGTGGTCGATGTAGGCGCTACAGCACCCCAAGCCGCAGTTACGTCTGGAAGATTTCGCAAATCTTGTCTTCGTATCCATTTTTGAAAATACTTCACCCAATGCTTATCTTCATTAAAACCGACAGTTGGAACATCTCCTTCAGTTACGCTCATTACATCTTCTTCTGATACCACTCTTTGATCATAATAGACAGCCATAACATCAATGTTATCCATTATTGCTTCATCATATAGAGCTATACCTTCACCCATTGCAGTCATTTCCATAAATTCAATAATGTTTTCTTCAAAATACTTTTCTGCCATATCAAATAAAGCTTTAGTCATAGAGAAAAGTACTCTATCAACTTGCTTAATTATTTTTTGAGATAACATTTGCAATTTTCTGCCTTCAGTTCTGGATTCTTTTTTATCCATTCTTTGTACTATTTCACTTAATTTTTTACGAATATTTTCTCTGATACCGCCAGGTGATTTAGAGTTTGGATTTTCTGTAGCTGAACCAACCCAAAACAACTTGATAGCCAACGCTGATTCTAATGTATACTTTCTAGCATCTCCATGTAAGAAAATATCAAACTTGTACAAATCATCTATCATTTTTTTATTTAAAAATTTATCTGTAAATTTATAGAGTAATGTATTATATAACAATTCATAATCACGAAGAAAATCAGGATGTTTTCCTGCAAATTCTCGATTATGGGAATATTGCCTTAAATTAAACCAGCGGCGACCTTGATTATCAGGACTAGAAAAAATATCAAATGCTCCCTTAAATGGAATATCACCCCTGACTTCTGCTATTATACCACCAGTTGTATCTATCCCTTGTATCATTTCTAATCCCATAGCTCCATCTTCTACAGTAGTAAATGCTGAAATAGATTTAGCACTACCTTGAATATCAAACAGTGTTCGTAATCCACTAAGATTAGTAGAATGAGCCGCATCAACATCTGTTGCTGTTTGTGCTAATCGAGTCATCATTGGTTTTGAAATAGGAAACGGCATATTCCAAGAAGAACTCAACCAATACTGATAAGGCTTTGAGCGAGTAGTTAGCCAATCTTTAATGGCAGGCGTTGCTCTTCTGGCCTCACTTAGTTGTGTATATTTTTTAAATCTTAACATATAATCCCCATACCTGAGTAACACATTATTTCCCTGCTAGTATAATGAGCGTCACAAGTACTATTATGCATGCAAGCTCAAAATCTGTCATTACTTATCCCAATTTTTAATACCATTGAAATTGTTATATGAAAACTCTAACCTATCTACTAGTTTAACTGCGCCACCGCTAGATTTATCAATGGCCACATACCCTTCATCATTAACTACTTTATATCCACTGTCAGTCCTAACAAATGTATTAGGAAATCTCTTGGCACCATTATTTAGCTTTTCTATTATTATCATTTTTGCGTCTACAATATGATTGTGTAATATTAAACAATTGATAATAGTAGACATTAATTTTTTAGTTTCTTTTATAATGGCTTCCATTTGTTGTTCTTTTTTTCCCTTACCTGCTTCTGATTTGACTTTGGGAAATACTTTTGTGTCAAAATACTGCCTAATATATCCAACATAGCCCATGGCATGAGAACTAGGATTAGTAACCTTTTCACCCTGTCTAATTTTAGAATTGTTATATGTTTTAAGTGAAGCCCCAACTAGACCTGATGGTAATGCATCTTGCGACTTTAAAAATGCATCTAATGAGCTAGTTTTAATTTTGTGGAACACCTTTCCCGCATTTGACAAATGTTTAGTTATTTCTGCAGTTTCTGCTTTAGTCATAGTAACTGATCCAGAATAATCTTCATAGTCAACGCCAGAAAACCATACATTTGATGATTTGTTTAATTTAGATACATTGGCCCCAAATGCAGCCCCCATAGTTTCTAAAGAATCACCTTCATATGTAGTATGAAACACTACGCCAATATTTGCCTTTTTAATTTTCTTGTCTAAATCACTACCAACAGGTACAGCATATACAATTGTGTTAGGCTGGAATGTAGTAAAGGATTCACCGCTTATTTCTTTTTCTTCTAAATCACCTTTAGTGAACATTATATCACCTTGTAGTACACCAGTGATACCAAGCAATTTCAATTCTTTAAAAGCTACTTTTAATTTTTCAGCTAGTCCACCCTTGTAGCCAAGATTTTCTATATCACTCTCTGACTTGACTACTTTTGGATTTTTATTAAATACGCCCTTTGTACCAACAAAGAACTTGCCATCACTAGGATCAATACCAACAAAAACTGCAGGTGCACCATCAAATTTAACAGTTACTGTAACTGGAGTCTGACTATCACCTGATAGCATATCACGCAATGATCTCAAGAAGTTAATGGATTCTCTGGCACCCCTTACACCTAAATTGAATATTTCATCTTCAATATGCTCAAGGTGCAAATTCTTGATTGGTGCGGCTTCTATTAGATATTGTCTGAATGATAACATACCTATGCAGCCTTTTTTGCTAAGAAAAAGGCTGTAGCATCTCCTTTTCTTCGGATTTTATAATCGTATCCCATTCTACCTGCAAACTTAGACACTAATCTTGTGTATAATTTAGTCCTACCTGTTTTGCTAGTTTCTTCTTTATCAGCTGAAACAAATACTAATTTATCTGGGCTGTATTCTTCCACAAACATCTTTATAGCTTCCATAACAGAAGCAAATATTTTCAATTCAACACCGCCAGCATACTGTCTATTGAATTTATCGTGCCACTTTCCTGTGCCTAGTTTATTACTTCTTTCTTCAAAAGAAATTTCCCAAATATCATCTATTTGTTTCATTTCAACTACATACATCAATGAGCCCCGTAACTTAGGATTCTCTTGTTTTATAACATCTGGAATAGGCAAAGAAAATTTATAAGATTTCCTTTTTGGATAGTTCCCAAAAGGCTGCACCTTATAAGGATTGTCAAATAATTCTGTTACATATTGTCTGAATGATAACATTAACTAAGTTTATCCCTTTGGTACATAATTTTTCTTAAACAACTTTTCGCCAATTATTTTCATACCTTCAAATATCCAATTCGCAGTAACATCGCCATGATTAGTTCCCATTCTATTAGTAACCCATTTTTTCTTAGGCAATGGATCTAATATCCCCCCAGGCTCAATATCCCATAACATTGCACTTTGTATATTGTAATATTCAGCTTTTTGTTTTGATGCAGTAATACCCATTAAAATTAATCCTTCGGTCAAATCTGAATCTTCTAAAATCTTATTCTTACTCTTATCTACAAAATCTTTATACTTACCCAAATATTCACTATGCTTTTGTGAATCATCAGATGTTCCAAAAATTTTCCATAAAGGTAGTGAAGTTTTCCCAAAGAACATATCTCCGTATATATTTGCAATCTCTGTCATGAGTGATTCTTTAGTTCTAATATTTTCACTATCATTAAACAACATTTTTTCCATAGCAAGTAAAGCACAATAATTAGAAAGTAATTTCGTAGGAGTATCCTTTTTCCAATTCCTGAAATTATTTGTACTCAAATCTACATATGTTCCCATAGAAATCCACGTAGATTCTGATTCATTAGCTAAATTATAAATTTTTCTCAGCTTCTGATGTAAAGATGTTACAATATTCTTTTTTTCTTGGTCAGTTAGATTGACCAATTTAAAGTTGACATCAGATCCTGAAATTGTTCTTGCTTCTCCTAAAGATTCAACTAAATTGAAACGTTTAAGCGCCGTAGCCCATGCATCCATTTGAGATTTTCTTAAATTGGATATATCTCTGCTACTTTTCTTTTGCATAAACTTACTCAAGGCTTTCAATTTAGTAACAAGAGCTTTAAATAAATTTTTTGCAAATTTAATGCCAATTTTTATTACATCCACTATACCTTCATTCAAATCTTCTGGAGTTAGCATAGAATCAAATATAGTAGAAAAATCATCTAACCCATACTTGTTTTTCATAAATTTAGTAACTTTGCCTAATTGAGCACCACCAGCTGACTTTTTCATGCTCAATTGAGCCCATCTAGTCAATTCTATTCCATCACTATCAAAAGCTGCACACCAACCTGCCGTTTTAGCATCATTCTCTATTCCTCTAAGAGTAGTATCAGATGATGTAATTATTTTTATAAATTCATCAACAGGTTTATTCATAACTACTAAATCAGTAGTATTATCTTTAACAGAACCCATTACTGCCTCTGTTTCTATTTTGTAATATTCAGGTATTTTAGAATGAACGAAATGTAATTCGCCTTTTATACCCATTTCACCCAACCAAGCTCCTCTAAATTTACTCATTCCATTTGCAAGTGATAATAAAGTTTCCATATCACCCGTACTTATTGAGCCTGATTGTTTGTTGACAAAATTACTAAGCTTCTTGTAGATCATATCCTTCGCATTATCTTTCCAATCCAAATTTTTTTCAAGAACTTTCATAATCTCAGAAGCAATATTTTTTTCTGGTTGAACTCCTGTCAAATCACTATTTGACACATTCATATACAATCCTATTGCACCAGCTGTTTCTAATGTAGCTTCATTCCATTTTATTCCACCAGCTCCAGCTACAAATACTGAAAGTCCTGCAGAACCTGAAGCAATAACAACAATCTTACCATCATCCGATTCTATTTTACTAACATATCTCTTGCCTGTACCGATTTCTAATGATTTAGTTTTAAAATCCCAAAAAGCCTCAGCTGATCCTACAACAATATCAGATGAATCAATTTCCACTGAACCAACAGAACCATTATATCCAACATGGACAAATGTTTGTTCCTCTGTAAATCCAAGTTTATCTGCAAAAGATTCATAATTTTTTATAGCTGCAGACGTAGAACCACGAATCAATATTCTACCAGAACCATCAAAATTCGTTTGGAATATTGTTTTCTCTACTAAAAATTCTTGTTCTACTAAAAATTGTTTGAATCTTAACATAGATAGTTCCCCAACTCTTATTATTTATATTTATACTACTTTTGGCAGAAAAAAAGCCTCTATCAAAGAGGCTGTAAATTATCTGTCAACAACATATCACAGTTGTATACCTTCAAAATTGAATCCTGATTTCCTACCGTTATGTCCTATCACATTTTCATCATCCTGATCTTCTGACACTTCAACTTGTGCAAAATCCTCAACATCATACAATTTCATCTTTGACCTATCCAATCCAATTACAAATTTCTTATAATAGAATGGATCGTTATATCTGTTCTTCAACTGCTTGACTGCAATCTGTTCTAATTCATCTAGTTCCTCAGTACTAATCAAGGCTATCATAAAATCTGCTGTAGCTGGTAGTCCGAAACTCTCTGATGTATCAGTCAGCTCCACATCTGTATTATTGAACCCTGTCCTGTTTGTCTGCGTCGCACTCATAATTGGAACATTGACTTCCACGGCCAACCCACGTAATTCTTCAGCTATTGACTTAACATAACTGTAACTATTAGTATATGCCGTAGCCTTGACTCGAAAAGATGAACAAATATTTAGATAATCTATGTATATTATATCAGGTGAAAAGTTCTTTTTCAAGCGCAATTCATTTAATAAGTGTCTAAAATGTGCTACATTAGCCACAGCTGTTGGGTACTCTTTAACTATCAATTTACCCACAGTTCTTTTTTCCACCTCTTGAATTTTCTTATCATACATATCCTTTGGTAAAAGTCGCAAATCTTCCATGTCTATATCCATTAAGTTTGAATCAATTCTTTCAGCTATTCTTTCTTCGGCCATTTCCAATGTAATATACAATACATTTTTACCAGCATCCAAATTACCAGCTGCACAATGACACATAAACAAACTCTTACCAACACCTGTACCAGCCAAAACTATATTTAAAGTTTTATTGGACAGCCCACCTTTGGTTATCTTGTTCATAATTTCTAAATCAAAAGGCACCTTTTCTTCTTTAGTATGGTAAAACTTAAATCTCTCATCACTATCATCAATGTAGTCATGACCTACATTTGGATCAAAACTAATAGATAAAGCAGACTTGACTAATTCTGGTATAACCCCAACATCTTCTTTTTGATCCTTATCATCATATATCTGAATGGATTTCATTATCGCATTATATAGAGCCTTGTCTTTACAAAACTTTTCTGTTTCATCTGTCAACCATTCTATATCAGTTTCCAAATCCATATCAGATTCCAATTCAGATATATATTCAATCACTTCATTGTATTCATCTTGTGTAACTGTGTCCAATTGCTCAACTGAAATTTTTATTATCTCAGCTGTTGGTACACTGTTATACTTTTCTAAATAATTACTCAATTCATTGTACACAACCTTCTGTGTTCTTTCTAAAAAATATTCTGATTTCAAGAATGGCAAAACTTTTCGTAAATATTCTTCATTGCATAAAAGATTTCTTAAAACAGCTGATTCTAAATTAGACATCTTCTTCTTCTATCTCCGTTTCCAATTCTTCTTCAATTGGAATACCACCATATGTAAATTCTGCAGCTGCATATTCTTCAATCTTCTCCATTAAATCAGATGTAAAATATTTTTCTGGTTTTTCATATATAGTTTTTGCGTACTGTTTAGCCCCATCAGGTAACTCTATTCTATTTCCTGATTTCTTTAATATCTTGGCTTCAATTGCTAAATCAATTAAACCATAATACCTATCTAATCCTTTATCATATGTCAATAAAACTTCTACTTCTTTATTTTCTCTTGATAGTCTGGATTTATGCATCTTGGCTTTAATAATATTACCAATAACATCAGTTCCTTCTCGCTCTTTTTTCTTAGTCAGCATGGCTATAGTTGAAGCTGAATAAGTTAGTCCAGATCCACCTGACGCTACTTTCATTGGTACATAAGATCCAACTTTTTCATAGACATGATTACATACAATCAAAGGCACACCAGCTTTAGCTAATCTCAAGTTCAATACTCGAAATGTAGCTTTGAGTAGCTGTGCCTTTGTCATATCCCTTGTTTCTTCACCTGCAATACTATCTTCCATTTCTTTAGTAGATGACAATTGACCTAAGCTGTCTAAAACTAGCATCATTGGCCTACGTTCTTCTACATCCTGTGCAGTATAATTGTCTAAAATAGTAAGTACGGTATGCCTAAACTTTTGTATAGTATCTGGTTCAGATTTAATAACTCTATTGATGTCAATTTGCCTTTGCTCCATCATATCTGCTGTAACTGCAGATTCTGTATCAAAATAGACAACACCTCCACCTTCGTTGGTTTCTAAAAATCGTCTAACCAAGCCTAAAGCAAAATAAGTTTTACCTGTTGCACTCTCTCCTGCCAAGGCAGTAATCTTATTATTGGGCACACCCCCATAAATTGAACCAGAGAACAAAGCATTTAGTGCATAAGAACCTGTATCAATTGTGCCACTATATTCAGCTGAAGATTTTCTATCAGCAGCAATAGTAGTGTGTTCATCACCTAAATCTTTAACTAATGCACTTAAAAAATCTGTCATATATATCCTAATCCTCTATTTTAATAGCACAACATGGACAACGCCATCCTGGCCCCTTATCCACATGTGTTTTATTTAAAATTCTATCGTATCTTGGAAAATTCACTTCCAATGTAACCTGACATGCCAAGTTGGTGCATTTATATTTCAAAAGTTTTCCTTCACCTATATAAATTCCCCACATACTATATAATGTAGATTCACCAACTGAACTGTTATCAGGTATTCTATAAACTCCTATCCATACATTATCCAAAGAGCCCTCTTAGCCAAGCCCAAAAACCCGGCCTTTCCATTTTGACCAGCTGTTCTCGCTTATATGACTCAGCATGTTTTTTAATTTCTTCTGCTTCTTGTTCTCGCTTTATTATCAAATCATTTTCTTCCGCAATTTCTTCTGCTCTCCTCGTATTCCATTCCTCCCTAGTTTCTACAACAGTTTCCTGTATTTCAGCTTCCAATTTCTCTGTAGTTTCTTGAGTTTGATCTAACTGATCTTTGATCTTTTCGTAATCAGTAATTACTGTTTCTTCCACTATAGGTTCATCTGCTTTTTCTTGTGTAAGATTGCCCAAAGGATTAAGTTCTTCAATTTCTTCTACAGAAAGCAATTCTACTTCCTTTGTGTGATCTTTCATATCCATTTTGAATCTAATATCTGCCACTTGTGCTTCATCTAAAGAATTTAGATGACTCTTAATACTGATACCAAAACTCTGTACTATATCCACAAAATCTGTCGATTTAATTTTATATTCTTTCGCTAATTCATGCACTCTCATGTTTATCACCTATCCAAAAAAGCCTTCCAGGCTTGATGTTTTTTCATGTTTCCATCCGATAACATCTAAAACTGTTTTAATCGGATCTATATACGATTTTTCAAATTGTAAATCATAGTCTATATATTTATTCAATCCAAATTCTTTTGGCAACGTATTAACATAGGCAATTACATTGTCATGTAGTGAATTTGGTTCTTTCAAATAGGTAAATTTTATTTTTTCACCATTTTGAATTCTTTCATATTTACTTGATAAATTATTTTCATCTAAAAGTCTATTGTACAGCAAAGAACCCCTGACTTGGATTGGCGTTCCCTTAATATATCCATAAACTGAATGATGATACTTGTCTAAATTATTAACACTTCTTGGAAACGAAATATTCTCGACTGGCAAATCGCTCCATTCATTTCTAAAATCTGCAATATAATCTATAACATCCCCTTCCGTACCTTCCATTATAACTTCCATCAATTCTAAAATCTTAGCTCTACAAGCTTGTGGTGTAGAGCTCCGAACAGCCTCAATGCCCATAATTTTTATTTTTGGGCTTGTGTACCTAACACCTTCATTATCCCATACATTCAAAACATATCGTTTCTTTGCTGTCCAAATTCCCTTTTCAGCGATAACTTCTCGCTTCATTGACATCTTTTGTTGATATGATCCCATGTATTGAAACAACTCTTGAAAACTCTCATTGATATATTGCTGGATTTCATTAGCAGAAACTCTATCTAAAAAATTAATAACACGATCTTTATCACTTACCTCTCCTAAGCAATTTTCAACAAATGATCCCATTGTAAGATATACACTATCAGTATCAGATGCAACTATGTAATCTTCATTTTCTGTTTTTAGTATACCATTCAAATATTCATTCAACTTTCTTTCTATCCATCTAATAGACAATTGACCAGATTTAGTAATGGCCTCTGATAAGCGAATATCGAAATATCGAAAATACTGATTGCCCATTGCACCATACGCACTATTCAATGCAATTTTCATTGCCATCTGTAGAGTATCAAGCTGTGAAATTTCTTCACTGTTACCACCTGTTCTCTGCAAGTCTAACATTTTTCTTTTAGCTAAGTCACGTTCATTATACATATTCTCCATTAGTTGTGGTAAAAATCCCTTCTTACCTGTTGAAAAATAATATCCATTAGCAGCCATACATGAATTTTTCTTTTTAGTAATTTTAAAATTACCCTGAACTAATTCATCTATATCTACCTCATCTTTAGTATTTAAAAATGTTTCAGGTGAAATATTATACTGCATAATCAAATGTGGATACAGTGAAGCTAAGTCAAAAGAAACTATCCAATCATGCATACCTGTTGCTGGATTCTTAACATAGGCGCCTTCAAATTCTTTGTCCTTTTTTCTTTCACGTTCATCCTTTGAAGGTACAACTATGTTTTGTTTTCGTAAATGATTATATATCAAATAATCCCAAAATCTAGTTTGGCCATAAACATCTTCATAATTACAACCAGCTCTATAAGCCAGTGTCATAATAAGCTCTAATAGATTCAACTTTGAATCTAATTTATCAACTAGCTCAACATCCTTAATGTTGTAGTCTATAAATTTTTGATAATTTTCTTTATATAAATTGTGTAAATTGCCATATTCTTCATAGGATAATTTACCTTCACCTAATTCTACATCTGCTATATGCTGTAGCCTATAACTTTCTTGATTTGAATAAGTATACTTTTTATATAATTCTATGTAATCTAATATAGACACACCTAATATTTTATAAGTGATATTATCACGACTATTCATCACCACATTTTTCTCTTTAATAAAATTCCAGTGCGAAAGTTTCTTTGAAACTCCATTGCCCAAAATTTTATCAATTCGCCTGACCAAGTATGGTATATCAAAAAATCTAACATTCCATCCTGTTATGACATCTGGATCAATAGCTTTATAAACATCTAAAAATTTAGACAATAATGAACGTTCGTCATTGCAATGAATATAATAAACATCTTCTCTGGTATTTGAATATGCTTCACAACCAAGGACTACAAATTTATTAGTAATGTTATCTTTTAATGTAATTGAAATCACTTCTTCTCGGACTTCATTGACATTTGGGAATCCATTTTCAGAACCAGTTTCAATATCAATATTCATCACTTTGATTTTGGAAAAATCATATTGGCAGTCATCAAACTCTTTACCAATATATTGAATATTCCAATCCGATAAACCATGCAGTTCTATATTATATTTTTTCTTCCACTTGCCACGTTCTTTGCGACATTCTGTTATATTGCCTGGCTTGATCTTATCAACTGGTTCGCCATTTAAAGTTTTAAATTTTGTTTGTTTTTTGGTAGGGAAAAATAAGGTTGGATAAAATTCTTCCTCATAGGAATCTCGTTTATCACCATCTACATATCTGACCAGTACATTATCGCCTAAAACTTCTACACTGGTATAAAAACCATTCATTCTATATAATTCGCCTTTTTGCCTATATTATATTTAGGTATCAATTCCCAATCATCCTTTTCTGAATAAGTTAAAATCTTTACCTGATTTAATGGAACTACATTAGTTTTAGTATCTCCATTTACAATTGTTACTAATTCCCATTCTTCTAATAAATTCGCTATTGTATTTCTACGACCTTCATCACTTGATGAAAAGTTTGTTGGTTTACCATCTAAAGCAAACAACTCTTTAAAATGCACAATATAATATTTGCCTCTTTTATGCAAAATATGACAAGATTGGTATAATACTTGTTCTTTTCTGGATGATATGCCTATTCTGGTGAGTGTTTCACGAATCTTTAAAAAATCATCGGGCTGATCTAATATAACTTCAATTAATTGCTCTATCATTTCAAACCACCTTTTCTTAATTTTCTTTTTATAAATTCAATATCTTCTTCACTGAGCAAATTCAAAACTTCTTTGGCTTTAGGGTTACTATAATTATAATATTCCTTAATCAAATCTATTTCATCAATCTGTTCAGCTTTAAGCCATTTACCTGACTGTCGGAATTTCTTCCTGATACTATTTATAAAATAATCAAACTGCAACTTATTGTCAATGTGATTATGAAAATTCATCTCATTGGCCAGAAAAAGGCAATCGAGATGCTGGGATAGAAACTTATTTATACGATAAGGTTCATACCCAGCTTCAAGAATTTCATCTCCATCCTTTAGAATATTTTCTTTCTTATATCCTATATCATTAAGATAATCAAATATTTCCATTACAAAAATTGGCACCTACCAAAAAGTTCAGTCAAACAAGCCAACAAATTAATCTCTTGATCTACTACAAATGCTGACTTGTATACATAGTCAGCAATCACCAAGACCATATCTGGTACTGATCTTGGTTCAATTTTTGTCAACAAAACTTCATAAATCTTTCTGTATAAGACATGTGGATCATTGTCTAAATTTTCAGCTACCCATTTCCTAATAGCACCAAAATTCTTACTCTTTAAAAATCCAGCTAATTCTTCTATATTAGCTTGAGAAAAATCAGTAAGTATACCAATATCAATTATACCACTAGCACTATATCTTTGCAACTCATTAAGCACACGCCTCCAATCGGGCACGTGCTTCATGATAAGCTCAGCTACAATTCTGATTTCAAATTTTATATTTTCAGATTCTAATATCCATTGAACCCTATTTAAAAATTGATCAGCTAATGATGGTAATATTTTATTTGGTATTTTAAAATCAATTACACTAGTTCTTGAATGTAAAGGTGTAATTATTCTATTAAGAAAATTACATGTCAATATGAATCGACAATTCTTGCTAAATTCCTCAATGAACCCTCTGAGTGCTGGCTGTGTTGATTGAGGATTCAAGTAATCAGCTTCATCCAAGATCACCACTTTATTGCCACCACTCAAAGAAACAGTACTGGCAAAACTTTTGATTTTATTTCTTAATACATCTATACCAGATTCTTCTGAACCATTAATTAAAATGTAATCTGTATTAAGTTGTTCACATAACGCTCTGGCCACAGTAGTTTTTCCTACCCCTGCACTACCAGTTAATAACAAATTTGGAATTTCTTTATTTTCAACAAACTCTCTGAATGTTTTTTTCAATCCATCAGAAAGTATACAATCATCTATACTCTTGGGTCGATACTTTTCGACCCAAAGAAATTCATCACGCATTAATTTATCTATTCTTCTCCATTGTAAATTGAATCTGGTTCAAGAGCTATCCAATATGTCAAATCAATATCTTCATGACAAAACTTACTAATAGCCTGGCTTGAAATAGATACTTTATAATTCCCTTTCAAAAGCTTGAGATTTTCAATCTTAAAATACATAGTAAAGGTATCGCCATTACCATCACCGACTCTGAGATTGAACACTTTTGATGTTGGATCTTTCTTATCTAAAACAGAAACTACAATATCTTTCCCTGCTTCACTTTTGACAACTACATCTGGATTAGCCAGAATTGAGCTCATATTGCGAATAGTAGCTAAATCTGGTTCTTCTAAATCAAAGTCAATGTCAATATTAGGCATTGAAATTGGTTTTTCTGGTGGCGAAACAATAGTAGATGGATCAGCATAATAATATGTAGATTGTGCACGATCTTTTTCTAAAGATACATATTTCTCATTGAATGTATACTCCCCGCCTAAAAATGTTTCACTCGTAACCAAATTTAAAAATTCTGGTAAATCATAAATAGCAAATTCATTGATAAAATCCTCTGTTACTGCTGATTTAGCCAAAATATTCTTCATAGTTGAAATTGTTTGAATTTCACTACCTGGCTTTACTAAAATTGATGGGTTAATTGTTGAAAAATTCTTTAATATCTCAACTGTTTGTCTGCTTATCTGCATCTTCATTCTCCAATATCATGATTAAAATATAATGAATGGCCTTAAATAAATCAAGTTCAGCCATTTCAGCTTTTTTACCTGCTCTAATAATATATTTTATCGCATTGCCACGACAAAAACTATCTAAATCATCTGATGACCTCAATAGGTCAACCACTTGAACTGTATCATCACCATAGTAATTACCTTTTTCTTTGGTATTAACATAATTTCCCAAATCCTCTAATACTTTATCCCATTTACTCATATCAAATTCATTGACATTTGATTGCTCAAATAATACGTTATCAAGTTTTCCAATTGCAATTGGCTGTTCTTTTCCTTCTTGGCGCGATTTTCTCACCAACCACTTCTGTCTCTCATAATCCTTTCTATCAGTGTAATGAAAATTATAAGCTTTAGAATATTTTACACCATTGGATTTTCTCTTAATCGGTTTCGCATAAAGGGCCCAACGTTGCTTGTCGTAATCTTTCCTATCTGTGAAATAAAAACCATATTTTCTACTACGTCTCATACTAAATCATCCTTTTCTTGATGTATAACATATATTATACCATATTTGACTAGCCATTGTCAAGGCTATTTTGAAGTTCAGATAAACCAATCATCCTCTCAGAATTATTAGCAAGAAGTCCTCTAGCCGAATTACAACCCCCACATAATATACAATTTACACCATTTACATCACCCTTTTCAAAAGAATGGTCATGATCAATATGTTCTGGAGCTCCATCACATCTCGGATTTGCACATTGATAATTCTGTTCCTCTAATATCTGCCTGTATTGTTCATCAGTTAAACCATAAGTATTTTTCCTATGACGTTTTATCATTTGAGAATATCCATCATTCCCATATTTATATAATTTCCTCTTATAATCATTCCTATCTGTATATGCAAAACCATACTTTTCACAATAACCGCCATTTCCACTTGCCATCTTATCTCGTATCCTTTTGTATTCACTCATTTCTGTAAAATGAAAACCATATTTTCTACTATATCCCATATTACACCATCCCTTTCTCTTTACACTTATCACATTTGCATGACCACTCTGTGCCACCTAATCCACTAAAATTATCACAAACATGATAAATGCCAGGTATCACTGACTTGTCCACTCCGCATCTCAACCCCTGTCCTACTCCAATCATCCATGATAAATGATTGCAGTTGTAACAACACTTGTCAGTTGTTCTAAACCAATGGCCATGTTTTTGTATATTAGCCATCTTTAAAAAATTTCTCCAAGTTGTAATCCTCGATCTCATAATTCATAATTAGCAGTTCCTCACCCCTGTTCTGCTTGACTTTCTTTCGCGCTGACGCTGCTTTTGCAAATTCTTTACGCTCCCAAACGTACTCATCTTCAGGCAACCACTGGCCCAACAAATCAAAATCATAATATGACAGGCCAAATCTACCTTCAATATTTTTCAATTGATCACATAATTTTCCATGATCATCACTATCAAAATCATGCAGAGAATAGTAATTCTCTGTTTTCCAATAAGGAGGATCAGTATAAAAATATGTAGACGGACTATCATATTTTTCAATCACTTCTGAATAATCAAGATTTTCACAAGCACTAATCTTTTTCATCTTCTCTTGAACCGAAGGTTTCAACAATCTATTTCTAAAAGCATCAAATTTTGAGCTATACTTTCCTTTTAGATCTATGAACTTACCCTTCTCAGGATTCAAGCCTGAAAATACTTGTGTAACAATATATGCATATTTCATAGCAAATTCCATATCACCAAGTACTACATCATTCACGTCATTATCTTCAAACACCTCTTTCTTGAACTGATAAAACAATTCTTCATTCTGAGCTTCTATCTCTCGCATAGAATCATAAAATCTCTGTGGATTTCTACAACACTCAAAAAGATTTACCATATATCTGTTAAAATCATTGTATACAATAGTTTTTGGTATGGTGTATACATCAGATTTGACATAAACCCAATAAGCTCCACCAAATACCTCTACATATGTTTCAATATCTGTTGGAATGTACTCAGCGATCCAATTGGCCATTCTGGCTTTTCCACCAATATAACTAATCATCTATAAATTTCTCTAAGGGATTACAATTATCAATTCTATCCTTTGCAATATTATAATAAATTTCATCCAATTCTATACCTATAAAATTTCTATCTATATTTCTACACACAACACCTGTAGTTCCACTGCCCATAGTAGGATCAAGTACAGTATCTTTTTTATTAGTATAAGTTAAAATAAAATATTCAATTAAATCTACTGGTTTTTGTGTTGGATGTAAGCCCTTTTCTTGTTTATATCGCAATATTGTTTTTGGATACCTTGATCCATCTGGATTATTTCTATGTTTTGATTTAGCAGATCCATATACTTCACCTATTTTACTTACATCACTTTCAAAACCAGAATACGGAGTAGAATACCACATTTGTGGATTATAAATTGGTGGTTTCTCATAAAATACCAATACATTCTCATGGGATTTTAATGGCATTCTTTTTGCATTCATGGGATTTGTACCCTGTGGCTTCTCCCATATCCATTCATATTTCAAATTCTTAATATTAGAAAATGCCAAATTTGTTGTAAATGGTTGGATAGTAGTGAACACCATTGCAGAAGTTGGTTTAGTTATTCTTTCAAATTCACTCCACATTGGTTCAAGTGGAATAACACTATCCCATTTACATGCAGTCATTCCATATGGTAAATCCGCCATTATCATATCTACAGATGCATCTGGTATATTTACCATTTTTTCCAAACAATCACCTTTATAAAGATTTACCATTCTTCCCATCTCCTTGAATATTTCGATTCAATCCACTTCAAAGGTTTTTTATTCATTGAAAAATAATCATCATTTTTATGTTGTTTCCCTGCTTGTTGCTGGGTAAAATAATCTCTGCCAGTATATTTTAAAATATTTCCAAAATCATCTTTAGTCATCCAAGCAATTCTATTTGGTGTATTTAAATTTATACCTATAAACAGAAAATAATCCCATTCTTTGCAAAATGAAACATGATTGATAGAAAATACATCAGTTTTAACAAAACCTTTCTTGTTATCCGTATGTGAAAGGCCAAATTTAACTTCAGTATTACGACCATCAATAATTAAATCATATGGCCCATTATTTCCAACTTCTTTTGTAAATTTAGGAATCTCTACATTATGGCCTCTTTTCCTCAAGTAATTAGCAATCCATTTTTCACCAAGATTGCCTTTCTGTTTTGGATCTAAATACTTATATCCTTTAAATTTAGTATCTTTCCAAAAATCATTCAAATTACTAGTAATATATTCCTGTGTATCAAATTCCACATTTACGTGATTGATCATAACAAATAAACCCTCAATTGTTTAATATACCTATATTATAACATATTCAGCTAGCGTTTGTCAAGGCTAATTTTCATACCACCTTACTAAAATTCTTCACTTTTTCAAATTTCTTTTTTTCTTATCAAGTCTATCCTGATAATCCACCATACCAATCATTTTTAAAATATCATTTTTCAAAAATCCTCTAGCTTTATTACAATTAGAACAAAGTAAACCATTAAAAGAATCTGGATCTCCTTTAGGATACGAATGATCATGATCTATGTGTGTATGAAAATGTCCGTCTATTTCATCTGCACAAGCAGCACACTGAAAATTCTGATCAATTAAATACTGATCAAATTGTTCTATAGCAAAACCATATTTACTTTTTATCTCATGTGCTTTATGATACCTACGTTTTTCATCAGCAGTCCAACCTTCAAATAATTTTTCATAATAATCTGGATTTTTTGCAATCCACCGAGCCTGATTTGCCTTTACTTTATCCTTATTGTTTGCTCTCCATTTCTTATGATACTCTCTATCCTTTTCTGTATTTTGTATTCTAGGTTTCCTAAATTTACCTACTTTCTTGTGATAATCTCTCTTATCTGCAAAATAAAAATCATATTTTGGACTATATCTCATATTATACCACCTTGCTAAAATTGCCTACCTTGGCAAAAGTTATATTATTTTCAAATTTTTCATACAGTGCATCACCCTTATGCGAAATTACAAATACATTAGTATCCTGACCTACTGTCTGAATCAACTTCAGGAATTCCTCTGTGCCTGTTGAATCCAAAGAACTATCAAACACTTCATCCAGCACTAACAAATTAGTATTAGCACTATTTTTCATTTTAGCTATAGATCTCCACGTAAACAACAAGGACAGATCTATCCTCATCTTCTCGCCTTCACTGAAATTTTCATATGAAAATTCATCTCTGAACCTACTCTGTATCAGCTCATTGAAATTTTCATCCAATGTAAACTTGAAATAAGAATCCATGGCATTTAAGTAGCCATTAATTAGCTTATTCATAACAGGTAAATATTGCTTAATTATTCTAGTCTTGATACCTGTATCCTTCAACAGATTACTGGCCAGGCTCAAATAATCTCTATCCTTCAATAAGCGCTTTCTACTAGAATATAATTGCTCTCTTTCTTCTTTAAGATCCTTTAATTTCTCATCATCACCATAAGATTTCTTCTTGACCTTATACAGATACTCGATTTCATCAACTAATTTTTTGACATAATCCTCTGATGAACGATGCTTGTATCCTAATGATGTTGCATCTTTTTCTTTAGCAGAAATCACATCTTGAATAGAATTTATCTCTATCAATTTGTTAGATAAATTACTCAAATGATCATCTAATTCTTTTAAACCATTCTCTTTTGAATCCTTGATTGATTCTCTATCATGTAATATTTCAACTCTGTGATCTTCTTCAATATCTTGCTTACATACTGGACAATTAGTATTATTCACAAAGAAATCTATATCCAATCCAATCTTCCCTATCATTGATTCTATGCTAATTTTTATTTGCCGCAATTTATCTATCTCTGATGATAAATTATCTTTATCTTTAACATTCTTAGATAAAGATTTAATTTCAGCCTGTAATGCCATTACCTGTAGATCAATATCAGCCATTTCTTGATTTGTAGTTTCAATCAATTTCTTAATATCTACTACTTTATCTGAATTTATTTCTTTGACTTCTTGTATGTACTTTCGTTGAACATCAATCTTTTCTAAATTCAAATTCAACGTTTGATCATTGTCAGATATATTGCTTTTATTCTCAGAGTATCTTTCTTTTAGTATTTGATTCATAATAGAAAAGATTTGAATGTCTAATAAATCTTCTATCACTTCACGCCTATGTGCAGCAGGCAATTTCATAAAAGGCAAAAAAGAACTAGAACCGAGTAGTATTATTTGTGTAAAGCTCTTGAATGTCAATTTGAGAATCTGCTTCTCTAACTTTTCTTGATAATCCTTAGCCTTTGAGTCCTGATTAATCAATTCATTGTCTACATAAATTTCAAAGATAGTGGGTTTTATTCCACGGCGAACCAGATAATTTCTACTCCCGACCCTAAACTCAATCTCCACCAAGCATGCTTTATTATTGACAGAGTTTATTATCTGGTTCTTATTGATTTTACGAAATGGCTTAGAGAATAAACCATAAGTCAACGCATCTAAAAATGTAGATTTACCAGATCCATTTTCTCCTATAACCAATGTAGTAGCATGGCTATTAAGATTTAACTCAGTAAAATTGTTTCCCGTACTGAGAAAATTCTTCCATCTTATTTTCTCAAATTCTATCATAAAATTTCAACTGCCTCTGAATACAACTCCCTTAACAACCCATCCAGTACAGTTTTATCTAAATCTATATTCAAGTTGGAAACATATTTAGATAATATAGTCAATGTATCTTCTGCTTCTGTAACTTCTTCGTCGTCAGCTAAAAATATCTCAGTTTCATCTAAGATGTTAGCACTGCTTGGATTAACAGAATATAATCTATCCAAAAAATTATCAAACAGATAACTATCTGGCTTTTCTTTGACTACAACTTTTACATAGCTATCCTTATACTTTTCAAAATCAAAACTATCAATGTCATACCAAACATCTTCATCGTATACAATTTTATGGAACAATTGGTATGGATTTTCAATAAATTCTAATGCACGTGTGTCTGTATCAAAGATATAAAATCCTTTTTCACAATCGTAATCACTCCACATCAGCTGATAAGGGGTGCCAAGGTATTCTATATTATCAGCTGAACTTTTATAATGAAAATGACCACTGTAAACTGTATCAAATTTATCAAATATATCTCTTTTTAACCCAACCATAGAATGAATCCCTTTTTGTAACAAGAATCCTCTAATCTCTAAATGACCCATTACTATCTGAGCATCAGATTCTTCTATGGCATCCATTGATTCTTCATAATTCTCTGAACAAATCCAAGGCACAAAACATATTTTAAGATCATCAAACTTGGTAGTAATCACATCCTCATATGACCAAATAAAAGGGGCTTCGCCATATAATTCATTTATGGCGTTAATCTGATTTGTATTCTTATAATAAACATCATGATTGCCAACTATTATATGAGTAGTAATACTTCGATCAAAGGCTGGTTGAATAAAACTCTTACGTAAATTATTCAGGGTTAAAAAATTAATTGTTTTCCGTCTATCGACTAGATCCCCTAAATGTATGATAGTTTTTATATCATGATCATCTATATATGGGAAAAATACATCAGAAAAAAATTTATTTAAATATTTTTGAAAGGTTTGGTTATCATTTTTAATACCAAAATGTGTATCAGCCAATAATGCTATTTTCATTCTATAAATTTTTCTAAACTATTGGAAATAGTTCTTAATTGTTTTCGTTCTTCTATTTTTCGTTCAAAATCATTAATCAAATCATCATCGTAATAAACTTTGATGCTTGGATCAACTATATGCTCATAATGAGAAGTGAGTTTATTTTTGATGTAAGATTGCTTCTTTTCTTTTTCAATCCTTCTCAAAAATGCATAATAGATAATTTGTGTAAAATAAGAAAATGGATTCTTAGACTTCTCTCCATTGAAATTTAGACAGTAGCGTAAACAATTCTCTACACCATCCAAAATCATTTCTTCTTTGTAAGTATAATTAATAAAATTTGGCCTGTATGATAAGCCATTAGCTATTTCTAAAAAACATTTTGCAATATATTCTGGAACTGGCGGTTGCCCCTCGCTTTCAGCCACTAATTCCTTATATTCTATCATCTCTTTATAGAATTTTTTATTATCAACATAGTTGTTTTTCCCCATAATATTTCCCCTTAAACTTCTATCATGTTTGTACTTTTACGTACTTCATAGTCCATTTCAAATCCAGTAATAGAAAATCCATCATAAGTTTTTCTAATTCGTATTTCATTAGCAATGATATCAACTATATTTTTTGAATCTGTTCCAATATCTGCATCAACTTTCAACTCAAAAACTAATTTTACCTTTAATGAGTTCATTTTCAATTCCATATCCAACCTCTTTTCAGGCTCCAGTAACAAATACCAAGTTCACCTGATATAAGTAAATGACTAATCATTAACATGGCCAATGTAGAAACAATGGAAAAAATAATCATCTGAACAATCTCTGCTAATATCACCCTAGTCACAATAAGGGAAATATTTCTATGGTAATTTAATAATTTACTTATCATATTCTTTTCCTTTACCCCATATTATACCATATTTGCCCATCCAATGTCAAGGCTAAATTTAGCCTTGACAAACGCTAGCTGAATATGGTATAATATGCATGTCTTTAAAGCAAAAGATTATATATCAAAGTCAAATATGCTATATGTAAACTTTTCGCTATCATAGATCCTTAATCTTTCTAAAAAATGCCTGTACGTATAATTCATCTTTTTCTTTAACGTTAAATCATCAGCTATGTCAAAAAGATTTGCTGATATTTTATTATCAGTTCTTCTTAAAGCCCTACCTATAGATTGTAGATTTCTTATCCTAGATTTCGACGGACTAGCAAATACAACGTTATGCAGATTACGAATATTAACGCCGGTAGAATAAGTTCCATAGCTAGCCACAATAATTGAATCATTCTTTTTTTCAGTTGCCAACCTAATAACTTCTCTATCAGCTGCAGAAATCTTTCCATGTATGAAACTCACATCCTTTCCTGATTGCTTAAGCATTTCAAATAATGCTTCACCATGTTTCTCGACCATTTGAAACAGTAGCAATGTATTACCCTTTAAGGTACTAACCATATCTACAATGAATTGATTTCTTTTTTCTGATAGTATTAAAAAATTTAATTCATCTCTGTATTCCAAATGGCTGACTAATTCTTTTTCTTCATCTAAATATTTTAAAACTATACAATGAATTTTTAAATCTGATAAAGTTTTATTATCAATCAATTCTTTAGTAGTAGTAACTTTATAGACAGAACCAAATAGTCCTTCCAATACATACTGATGCACTTTAGATCCATCCAATGTACCAGTAGTTCCTACCCTGTATTCACAATTAGTACAATTTTCCAATATTCTTTTTAAGCTGCTAGCTTTATGCAAATGAGCTTCATCACCTACTACCATATCAAAATCTTTAAAAAATGATTTATCCATTCTAAACAATGATTGCCATGTCGAAATTAAAATAGGCTTATCTGTATCTTTTTCTTTACCAGAATATAAAATGTGGCAATTCTTTTTAGCATCCCATCCATTGTAAGTTGAATATTCTATAAAATCCTTATACATTTGTTCTACTAAAGAGGTGGTAGGAACTATAATTAAAGTTCTCTTGTCCTTTAAATATCTGGATAGTGCATAAATGATTAAAGATTTACCAGAAGCAGTTGGTGATAGCAAGATGCATCTTTTATTATTCAAAGTATGCAACACTGCAGCTAATTGATAATCTCTGAATTCTATTTTCTTATTGTTGGAGCATACGTTAAGAGAGGATAGAAAAGATTTGATGTCATCAGAATCAGGAAAGTTTGGTTTGAAATCATTTAGATTTTCAATATCATAATTTCTTTTCACTGCCCATGCAACCATTCTAGGCAACAGTCCACGATATATAGTTTGATTTTGGTGAGAAAATAAGCGGATTTTACCATCCCAACTTTTATTTCTGTAAGATGGCATGAACTTGTGTCCTGGCACTTCAAAGGTAAAATATTCTGATAGTTCTTTTAAAATGCCTCTATCAGAGCCTACTTGGAGGAAAACTTCATTCAATTTACGAAGTTTTAATATATCAGACAATGCCTTCCTTAAACTTCAACCAATCCATAGAATTTTTTATAGCCCAATTTCTATCACTTACTATTTTACATACACTGCGAAGATAATCAACTCTTTCTTTTGTGTAAGTGATTCGCTGCCTCAATTTAGACAAATCTTCATCTGAATCTGTGTATAATTTTAAATCCCCTTTTAATATCTTTAAATCAAATGGAGTTTTACTATACACTTCAGGATCAGATTTACCAAGATAGAAATGTGTTTTATCTTTCATCATCATATTGTATTGTTCTTCTAGCTTTGCATACTCCAAGCTAAAAGTAATCATCATTTTTAAATATTTGTGGTGTAGTAATGGAGTTCGTAAGCTTTCTTCTTCTAATCTTTCTTTGTCTATTATCTTTATATCTTTATCTACTTCATTGAACAATTCTTGCACTAAATCACGTCTCCTATAACATAATCTCTAAGTTGGAAAGATACATCACTAGTGATTACTTCTATTGCATCCACTGAACTTTCAAAAGCAATACTGCTTAATGAAGTTGGGAATATATCTCTGAATGTTACTGACTTACTGGCGTTCATATTATTTGTCAAGATAGTTAAAGTTGCATCAGAATAGAGGCTTGTGTTGCCAAATATTGATTGCAATCTTTCTCTTTCTTCTCCTAAATCTTCTGTAGAACTCATAGCTCTCAACCATTGAAAAATCTCCATAAAATTCTTCATATCTTCATCTATGATAAAAGTTATATCCAAAGTTTCAAACTCAATTATAGTACCTGTTACTGGATAAGCTCTGGTTGGAGTTGTGACAGTAGATTCTGCAACTGTAATTCCTGGCAGATTTGCAGTTTGCAAAAAATAAGTAACATGTGGAAGTTTTTCAATCTGTAATCTAAAAGAAACAGAAGATAGTGTATTATAATTTTCTGGTAAGTTAGCGATAATGGCCATGGATCACCTCTATAGGTATATTTAGGCAACAAAAAAGGGCTCTTTATTCGAGCCCTTTTTTGCGGTAGCGACGAAACGCGATTACATTATATTCGTAACTTTGATTGTACGATAGAAATTGTTACCAGCTTCTTCTAAAAGGCCAGCAGCTTGACTTACGGCCGCAAATGGATTAGCTACCAAACCGTATCGAGTTTTAAATCCGATTTTCGGCTGGAAAGTATTTTCACCAGTAGCTTTAACCATTGACAACGGTACGTATGGACAATAGAAGATTCCAGCGTCATACGGTGAAGAACCTTTATAGCCAATAGTAACGTATTCATGAGTAGCTGAGAAATAAGGATCAACAAAAACTTTATATCGGCCATTTAATGTACCAACAAAAGTGTTTCCAGTGATACCATCAGCAGCTAGTGCACCAGTACCAATACTACCACCAGCACCAGTATCCAAACTACCTGTCATTGACAGAGCAGCCACTACATCAGCTGAAGCTAGAATGATATTTCCACGGCCACGTCGAGTTTGAACAGCAATAGTATTAGCATCACGTTCGATAGCGAAATGCAATCCTTTGAATTTTTCCACTGACCAACGGCCATTAGAATCTGTATCCAAGTCAAAAGTACCAGCAGTAGCTGTACCAACTTGAGCACCATCAACTGCCACACCATTAACTGTACGAATTATTTCACGGTTGATTTCAGCTAAAATTTCAGTTGACAGAATATTAGCCAACTCAGCTTCAGCGTCCAAACCATGAACAGCCCTTAAATCTTGGGCCAATTCAGTAGTGTATTCAGCTTTCAATGCTCGACTTCTAGCTGTTACACTAGTTTTCTCGATTGAGAATGACATCTGACGGAAGTTATTACCAGCACCATCATCACCTAAAGCTTCTAGTTCATTTGTGGTCATACCTTGATTAGTATCACCAGCTGTTTGAACTCCATTAGCTATAGCTGGATCAGCATAATAGGCGGCTGCAAATGGATCAGTTTCAGCTGTATTACCATCATCAACGCCTGGAACTGCAGTTGATTGTGGATTAGCAGATTGTCCAGTTTGAACTTCGTTGAACAGTGCCTCATTGCCAATTGTAGTACCATCATCTTCTACATAGTTAGATTTCATGTAGAAAATAAGGCCAGTCGGGCCAGTCATCGGTTGAACACCAACCAAATCATAAGCGATTAGGTTAGGGGCCGAACGGCGAATTAGACTGATCATAATCGGATCATAACCAGCTTTACCAATTCCAGCAGCTGTAGTGCCACCAAAACCATCAACACCAGCAGCTGTACCACCAGTATTTGAAGTCGGGGCTGCTTCAGTCAATAGGCCAGAACCCATTCCCACAGCGATTTCTTCTCTTGCAGCTTTCTCTTGATTTTCCAAGAGGATTGCTGTCACTTGTTTACGGTACTTGTCCGTAATCTCAGGGAGAGCACTGTGTTCTAGTACAGGCTTCCACTTTTCAACTAATTGATTTGAAAATTCCATTTTTCAATCTCCTTTATTCTATATTTATATTATTTTAAAACTCTGCTTATAGCTTTTGTATAGGCTGCCATTGAATCTGATAAATTCTCATAGTCCACTTCTTGGACTGTATCAGTTTCACTTACAGGTGAATTGACTTTTCCTTTGGGGAAATAACTCTCTTTCAAAGTTTGAACATTGGCTATAAATTCTTCATCATCGCCAGTGTAGTCCACTCCAGTTGAAAGTTCTTTCATCTTCTCAATTTCTGTTTCTACTAAATCGCCAGAAATTGATCGAATTAAGTCATCTCGTTTAAGATCTCCGAGACTTTCTTTCAATTCAATATTTTCTGTAAGTTTAGCTTCCAAATCAGCTTCTAATTCTTGAACCTTGTTAGCCAATTCGCTTACAACATCAACTTTGGTTTCAGGAATGTCAACATAATTTTCAGTAAATAGTTTTCTCAAACCTGTCATGAAGTTTTCTGACAATTCATTCTGAATACCAGATTCGATAGCAAGTTTATTTTCTTCTATCCATTCTTCAACTACGTAGTTCAGATACTTGTCTACTTCTTGGGCCATTTCTTCTTTTAATTCACCACCACATTCAACCAAAAGTTCTTCAAGAACGAGATCTTGATCTCCAATTTGACTTTCAACTTCACGATTGACAGCAGCTTCAAAAATAGTAGAGGCTTTAGTCTTGAATTCTTCTGATAACTCAGTGTCACCAATTAGTGCATTTACATCATCAGTAGGATCGTAGTGGGTATATTGAAACTTCGGCTTATAACCTGGCTTTTGTCGTTTTGCTGCAGCTCTTGCTAGTTTGCCTTTATTTTTCTTTCTATACTTCTTAGCCTGTTTAGATTGCTTTTTCAAGCGTTTCTTATATTCACCTTTTGATATACCCATAGATTTCAAACGCTTACCTAAAGATTGCCTTTTGATCTTTTTGACTTCATCTAATTCTTCATCTTCATCTAACAATTCATCAAAAAGAGTATCAAATTCCTCATCTGACATTTCAGATATTTCTTCTACTTCTTCATCTGAAAAAGTATCAATAAGTACATCTAAAATCTGTTCATCTTCTTCTGACAATTCTTCGTCGCCTTCAACCTCTGTATGTTGTTGAAGAATACGCTGAGCCAATTTAACAATACTGTCATCTTCACTTGGGTCGTAATGGGAAAATGTGAATTTGGGCTTTTTACCTGCACGTTTCTTAGCAGCTTTCGCAGCACGTTTTTGGCCGGCCTTATCTTTTTTCCAAGCTTTGGCCTTTTGCTTCAACATTTTCTTGTATTCACTTTTCGACATGCCTTTGGCTTCCCAAGGCTTTTTACTTCGTTTGATTTTCTTTTCTAGTAGATCAATAGCTCCATCAAGCTCTTCATCAAGCTCTTCATCAGTGATTTCATCTAATTGATCACCAATAAATTCGATAAGTTCTATATCAAATTCATTTAATTCTTCCAATTCTTCATCTTCAGTATCTACTTCAAGTTCCACCTCATCTGTAGTAACTTCATCTTCAGAATCTTCAAACATTCTTTCTAATGCTTCCATTTGAATATCTCCTTCTTTCTATAATCTTAGTATTTATACTTTTTATAATTTTGATAAAAATTGTTTAAATTCCTTTAGCATACGTTCTTCACGAATATGCTTCGGGGTATCTAATTCTTTCTTATGTTTAATCAAATCTGTTTCTTTGAGGGCTCCATTTTCCCATATCCATTCACGACCTTCCATAACTCCTTGTACAAATGCGTTAGGTGCACTAGGATCTGCTACAATATCTGCAGCTGTGGCTAAGTGGAAATCATCTTTGACTATTTTTGTACCATCTTTATGCTCTTCTAATGAACCCATACCTCTGGAAGATACACCAAGCCTGGCTCCATCTTTAAGTAACCCTTCAACAATTTTTCCATACGGAGTATGCGTAGTAATTTTAGCTTTACCCATCCAGTTATTACCATTAGGTGTCAATTCAGTAATTAAATGGGATACTCTTTCTAAATTGATAACTGGCCCATCTGGATGCCCAAGTTCACCAAAGGCACGATTTTCTTTAATATAATCTTTCTTATATCTGGCTACTTCTCGTTGTAATATCTCTTTTGGATATACTCTACCATTTCTATTTTTGACTTGGGATTGCAAGAAAACACCTTCTAGGTGTAAGGTTTTCTTGCCATCTTCTTCTTCTAGTTCAAAAATATCAACATCTTCAACTACTTCTGTTATTAATTTCATGTGTTACTCCTTATCCACTGTAATCTGATCTAGTGCCATATCCTGAATCTTTTTTTAGTATTAAAGCGACTGAAATAGTTTCAGCTGCTTCAAATCCTGTAGTAGTAACAATAACATCACCTGTAACACCTGATCCTGCATTATTAGTGATGGCTGCATCTAATCCTGCAGTATGAGATTTACCCCAATGGCCATTTCCACCTAAACTCAATGCAGTAACATCAGTAGATGCATCAAATATGATACTAAAATACCCTGCAGCACTTTTAAGATTCCATGAAATTTTTTCAATAGACAATCTAGGATCAGTTGCAGCATCATTCAATTCTGATGCATCAATAAGTCCTGTTGTAGTAGTCAACTCAGTAGCACCAATAGCAGTGATTAATGCCATCACTTTGCCACCTGTGAAGGATTGATCATATATAATTCGTACAGCTGCTCCATGTGCCATAGTGATTTACCCCTTTTCCTCTGCTGTTTTATTAAATATCAATTTAGCTATTCTTTTCTTTTCAGTTTCTAAAGCAGAAGCGATTTTACTTTTCAATAACGTATCCAATTGTTTTCTACCTTCTAAACTATTTCCAGCTAATATATTACTAATTATATCTTTTGTTTCCATTTAACGATCTCCCATTATCTTTAATACTTTTTCCATATCTATTTCATTAGTCAATTGTTCAACACTCTCTTGCTCTGCAGGTGGAGCTTGTTCAGGAGGTTCTGAAGGTTGTGGTGCACCAAATGCGGCTTCGGGTGGCCCTTCAGCTCCTGGCTCACCTTCCATTCCTTCCATCGGCGGCCCATGTATACCAAATTCTTTAGTAGCATCTTTTGCTATCTTATCGCCCTTAACCTCTTTCTTAATCTCTTTTTCCATTTCACGTACTTCTTCATCAGTTAATTGCAATACGTTTTTCTTGATCCAAGCCATTGAAAAATAACGTCCAGAATATTCTGCAATTTCTCTCAATACACCCATTCTAGCCAACAACATTTCTGAATTTTTAGTTTCTCTGTAATAGCTATCTTCTGACCATTTATATTGCATTTCATGCTGAATAATAGACCATTCTTCTTCACGGATAATACCTTTTAATATCAATTGAGCTCTAAGTAGAGTATCAAACATTTTAGAAAATTGGTTTCTAAGCCTGCCTACAAACTTTGAAAACTTTAATTCATCTCTAGTAATTTCAGATTCTCTACCTAAAGAAAATCCACTATCACCTTCATATCTGGATGGTGGAACATTTAAAGATTTAAGCAGTTTTTTCTGGAAAAACATCACATCTTCCATTTCGCCTAAATTCTGACCGCCTGGCAATGTAGATATTTCTGTGCCTCTACCACCTTCTCTACGTGGCAGCCAAAAATCTTCTAGCATACTCATATGCTTTCTGTCATCTTTGATTTCACCTGTATCGACATCATAGACCAATTTATTCTGAAACCTTCTCATCTGATCTTGTAGATATTCTTCTGCCTTACCTTTAGGTAAATTACCTACATCAATATAAAACAATCTTCTTTCTGGTGCACGACTTATACGATATATAACTGTTGAATCTTCCATCATCCTCAATTGATTCATGGGCTTAATTGCTTTATGCAAATAACTCAACACCATACCTTTTTTATTATCTTGCAGCCCTGAATGAATATAAGAAATAGCATCACCTTTGATCTTGATCCCCTCAGTCATTTGTTTAGTTGGATCATTTGGTTTATCACTATACATATAAAATTCTTCTATACGACTAACAAGTTCTACACCATTTTCAGCTCTTTCTCTTTTTACTTCTTTAATCTTTCTAATTTTTCTTGGATCTATTTGACGTATCTCTTGTATACCTTGTTTTGGTTTTTCATCATCAATAACCATATGATGATACAATCTACCATCAATATACCAATTACGAAATGTTTCATATCCATTCTTATTAAAATTCAATAACTTTATAATATGAGTAAATTCATCATGTATTTTATCTTTAATAGTATCTGAAGTATCCAACTCAGTTAAATCTAAAAATATAGCATCTTCTCTTTCTGAAGAAATAACTATAGCTTCATTGACTACATCATCAACAGCTGCATCAACTTCTGATTCAACAGCTAAACCCCTATACCTATTAATTAATTCAATTTCATTTTTAATCTTACCTTCCATATCAACATAATGACCCAAAGCACCGCCACCGACAGCGACCTCCACTGAACCATCATTTGTTTCTGGCGCAGAAAAAGATTTTAAATCTTTCTTTTTCTTGGTAATTTCAAAACCGAAAATATTTGCCATAAAAATATCCAATAAGGGGCGAAATTTCGCCCCTTGCTTTTGTTATATTTATAAGTTATATACTTCCACCAACACTCAACGTACCGAATACAGGGAGTTTGACTTCAGCATTGAAGCTAGCAATTGGTTCTTCAGTAGTATCTACTGTTTCCCACCAATCATAAGCCCAAGTAATAGCAAATTCTTCTGGATCAGCTGTATCCCAACCTAAATCCATTGCTGGAATTTCAGTTGGCCAAGCACCAACCATTACATATTCTCGTATTGGTTGACCTGATTTGCTATAATGGATAACTCTTGCATCTGTTACCAAATCAGCTGGATTATCAGCTGATGCCCTATTAGTAGCATTACCTACAATCAATTCATGCCAGGCTTCCATGAAACGTCTGATACCAAAATCTTCATCATTGAGTACAGTAGTTTCCCAATCTGCAAATTCCTTTTGGCCTGGAAATTTTACAATCCGTCCAAAATAATTTAATTCTACAGGTGTTATTGTACTGCCTGGTATTGACGCTGTTTTAGCTAGATAAGTAATTTGCCTAGCTTGATCTGCATAACCACTAAGTGCAGCTGGCGTTGGTATCCTAACTTCATAAAGATTAGCTCGGGCCCCACCGCCAGGTAAATTTGATCTAAAATCATTTATATTAAATGCCATTTTGTCCTCCTATTAGACAGAACCTACAACTTCACTGAACTCTACACCGCTTCTAACAGCGACAAAATTAAGTTGAATGAAATTAATTGAACGAGCTGGTTTGATAAAAATATCTCCAACAAATTCATTCCTGTCTATGACCTCGGAAGTATTGTTGGTGCTATCACATATAACTAGATAATCATATACACCACGTCGAGCTTTAATGTTTCTTAAAAATGGTTCTACCATATTTTTAAATGATGCTCTAGTAAATTCATCATTGAATTCAAAGAGTAAATTCCTAGCTGCTCGTGAAATTGATTTTTCTAATACCACAAACAACCTTCTAACGTTGATCCTATCAAATGCAGATGGTTTAGATAAAAGTGTTTTATCACCATACAGCAATGTACCTTGTCCTGGCATAGACACCACTGGATTGACTCCAGCTTTATAGATACTATCTCTAGCAGCTTTATCTGGATTAAAATGCAATTTTACTACATTCTTAATCTGACCTCTAGTAAATCCAGCTGGGCTCCACCAGGCATCTTGATTATTTTCTGTTCTAACCATCAATCCAGCAATATCACCATTTAGCGGAACATCTCGATACACATCATTGTATGCGTCATACATTCTTTTGTATCCACTATCAGCAACACCATAAGAAGATGATGTGAGTGCATTTGCCCATACTACTAACGCATCCGCTTTAGTTGAATTTGTACCTGTACTAATAACTGCAGTTTTAGCTGTGCCTCTTTCAGGGCTAATCACAGCAATTGCATCTTTTCTATATTCAGCTACATCACTGATTAATTGTCCTTGTAATGTTGAAGATGCATCACCAGAAATAATTATACCAACATCTGTAGTATCTGTATCTCTTAGTAATCCATATCCTTTTTGATCTGCTGTATATCGTGCAGCATCACCATTACCATAAGAATTGTTATTGCCAGCAGCACCAAGTTCTATGTCCAAATCCAATGGAGTTGATATATCTACAACATTATCAGTAGTAGTAGATGTTATAGCATCCCACTCTGTATCAATAGTTTCTCCTCCATCTGACCAATTTCCTGTAGAATAGATATATTTTGAATTTCGGCGAATAACATCTCTATGATAATTACTATTGCCATTTTCATCTTTAGCATCACTAGCTAATGAAACATGGGCATATTTTTCTAAAATAGTGCCAGGTATACCAGATATATCTCCAGTTCTATCAACAACCACAATGTGTATTTCATCGCCAATAGAAACTACACCATTTTTAGTTAATACATAATTTGAAGTGCCTGGAGCTCTATCAAACAAACTAGAATAATCAACTGAAGTACTTATACCATTTTGGATATAATTTCTTTTCCAATCAGCAAAAGTACCATCATGAAAAACTCCAATCTGCAAACTATTTCCTAATGCGCCAGGATACCTTGCAACAAATGCTCCATTTCCTAACGTTGCACCAGCATCATACTCATCTTCATTTCTGATCAAATTTACTGTTGCCTCATTATCCGTGTTGGTATGACCATTGGCTGCATCCGTTCCAACTGTTCTAATTACTTGTAATGATCCACCGTAGGCCAAAAAACTAGATGCTGTCAACCAATTGGCTGCAGTATCCCCATCTGGTTTTCCATAAGTTGAAACTAATTCCCTCTCTGATGTAATCGTTGTTATTTTATCAACCGGCCCCCACTTAAATCCAGCTGCAATAACTGCGGCTGAAGTTACAACGGGCGACACTCGTTCTGTCTTATCTATTTCCGTAACATTTACGCCTGGGCTAACTTGAAATGCCATAATTTTTTTCTCCTATATATAGATTGATTTGCAAAATCATAACTCTTTTCGCATCATTATTTATAAAAGTGCACTTTTTAGAGCTCATTTGCATATCCAATCCTAGAACCTTCTGCGTATTCCCATCTCTGGCCAGTATTATCTACAAATCCATCATCTCCGATACCATCAGACAAAACTGCAAAGGGAAGCATGCTTTCTTCGATAGCTTTCATCTGATCTTCATACATTTTTGTTCTTAAATCTTGATCATTCAATTCTTTAAAATATCTTTGATTAGCCACCCATGAAAATAAAACTAATGTCATTACTAAATCGTCAGTATGACCTTCTTCAGCCTGGTATGATTTACCTTTTACAGCGAAAGTAGTCAATTCACGCACTGTATTGTAATCTCTAATAATTATCTGATCTTCTTCTATTAAATCTTTTAATACTCTACACCCTATCCTTTTAACATTAGGTGTAGTCTTAACGCCAAAACTTGTACCTCTACTAAAACCTGGCGATAATACTTGTCCTGCCCTACCTTTTATCACAGAAGATAATACATTTTCATATTCCAAATCATAATATAAAATATCAGCTACCTGTGATCCAATATCATTAACTTCTATCAGCACAAAGGCACCATTATAATCTTTAGCTGCTTTTTCAATTACTGTTGGATACAACATAGGTGAAATTTCATTATCTCTATATCTACCTACTAATCTATATGGCGTATCTGTAATGTCTGTAATGGTAAAAGCTGAAAAATCCTTGCCCGCCCCTCTAGCTACATCACAAGAAATAAAATACATTCTATTAGGATTTGGAAATTCCCATAAATGCAATCCATCTTTATTGTATATTGGTTCAGTGAAAGTTAAATTCCTAAGCTTACTATGATGTATTAAAGTATTAGTTGAACCTACAAATTCTGTTTCAAATTCTACTCTAAACTGATCTTCTGATGTATTCCTGATTGTCTGTTCTTTCCAGGCAGCATCTCGGCCTGGCACAGCTGACCAGTGAACATCAATCGGTACATAATCACTTCTGCCCTCTGTAGCAGCAGTCCACATTTTAAAGAATTGATTCATACCATTTGGCGTGGAAACAATTAAAACTTTAGTTGTACTACCAGATGAAATGGTAGGGTATACTGATCGGAAAAAATCTTGTGCTATGTGTTCTGGAACAAATGCGAATTCATCTAAAAATATTATATTAAAAGTTCCACCCCTAATAGCACTAGATGAAGTAGAACTAGCTAAAATCTTTGATCCATTTTCTAATTCTATATTACCTTTATTCCATTCTACAACCCCTTGTTGTAGCCAAGGAGGTAAATGTTCATATGCTAATTGTAATCTACTCAATAGCTCCCGAGCAGTAGAACCTTTATTAGCCAATATTCCTACTCTGACATCTTGATTGAATAGAATATAATGCAATAAATAGGCAATAATTGTAGTAGATTTCCCTGTCTGTCTAGGCATTTTACAAATAACAAAACGATTGTCTACAAATTTATTAACCATTTCCTCTTGGAAATCCCATAAATTAAAATCTACCAATCCCTCATCCACTGCCACAATTTTCATATAATTACGAATAAAATAAATAGGATCTTCTTCGCATTTTACATATTCACTGACTTCATGCTCAGTAAAATTAATTTTTACATTGGATTTCTTTAGTAATGGATTGCCTAGATAATTTACACTATTCATTATTTCTTTATCTCATTAGATGTTATCCATGTTTTAGATGTATGTTCCATTTTTTCGCCTAGATATTCTTGATAAATTTTCAAATTGTAAAAATCCAAATCAACCCACATTATTTTATCTTTATCCGATTTTATCTCTAATATCTGATGTAATCCAAAATTTAGATAATGATTATATTGACTCTTTATCTCTAATATATGATATTGAGGAAAAATCCTTCTCAATTTTATTTCATCCATCTCTGCAAGCATTTTCCTATGCCTATAATTGTGAAAATTACCGTCTTCACTTTTGAATCCAGTGAATATATCTACCTTTTGCATTAATATAGCCCGTAATGATCCATGTTCAATTAATTTAATTGGCTGAGGGCAATAATCCATTTTGAACATATCATATGATAATTGAAACATATCTTCCATATCTTCTTTAGATAATATCAATTCGTTGGATTCGATTTCTGAACCTGGCCAGGATGGCCGATGTAGCCAATTAGGAGCGCCTCCCTCATTGTAGAAAAAAATTTTAAATCCATAATTATTATCATCATTATATAACCATATATTGTAAGCACCACACTTTACATCTTTTATATCATTAGTTTTCCAAAAAGAAGTATAATCATTTTTCGTCAACATTCATCTCTATCCTTCATCAATTTCTGTAGATCTGCAGTTGAACCTATAAATAAAGCATTTTGGATATTAGTATCTCCTTGCTTTACTTCTGCATTTTCAATATCTATTCTTTTTTGCTGTATTTCTAATAGTTGGATATTAGTATCAGTAACAGTTTTTAATAATTGACCAACAACTTCATAGGCTCTTGGGTGATCTGTTTCCTTAGCTACTTCTAATATCCCTTCAACCGCATCCTTGCCTGTATCTAATAATTGATAAAGATTTTCTCTACTTTTTTCATAATCTTCTTTGAATTCATTATCTTTGTTATTATAGTCAGATATAACAGCCAGAGATTTCTCAATCTTTAATTCTACATCATCCACATCTAAAGCATCACTAAAATTTTTATTTCTCATTATGGATTCTCCGTGATAGTAGTTGTTACATCCCATTTGTCATCTGCATCAGCTGTTATAGGATCAGGTTCTTGTACTATTCTGGCTGCTGCAGTTTCTAATACAGTACTGGTTGGACTTTCAAACAAGGTAGATTTGCTACTTAAAATCCATTCAGCTCCGCTTTCTGAACCTCTAATCTTTTCTGTTAAATCAAAAGTATTTTTTATCCCTGTTACTTGTAATACTCTGGTACTACTAGTCCATGAAGTAACCGTAGCTGTAGATGTAGCTAAAAGATATTCTGTTCCTTGAAAAACTACTTCACCGACTCTAAATGTGCCACTACCACCTGTGTTCATAGTAAAATCTGTTACATTTAGATCACTATTAGCATATATTTGTGTAATAGTTTTGGTAATTATATTACTATCTTTACTCGGCCCGTATAAATAACTTTTTACTTCAAAATCCAATGACCAAATAATAAAACGCCTCTCTGTGAAATCACCTTCCCAAGTATCATCCTGTGTTATACTTGATAAAAGCACTGGCATATCATGCTTGACTACATCTCTAATTGTAACTGTAAATTCTGGTGTAAAAAATGGTAAAATTTGTTCTACAACTTTCAGTCCATCTTCAGTAGTCTTAGCAGCTACTGCTAATTGTAAACTCAAATTATAAGGTACTCTTTCATAACGATAAGAAATTCTACTTGCATTGGTAGTAGTAGATGTTGATGCATCTAATGTGGCTGTTTCGCCACTATATTCACCTGTAATTGTTTCACTATCAGTGAAAGTACCAGTTACATCCATTAAAGTAATAGTAGTATTGGTAGGTTGATCAACTACAAAACCTAAAGCACCACTAGTCGCGCCTGTTACCTTTTCACCTGTAATAAATGATCCTGTTGGTATCCCTGCTAAATTTAAAGTGATGTAAACATTACTCATTCTCTGCATAGTATTCAACTTTCTTGTTGAATCATATGATATATCAGTCCATTCATAACTCATTCTAGGCCATGTTTGCTGGACTTCTGTTTCACCATCAAATGTTTGATTCAATCTTTGTACAAATCTTGGCCTAGGGGCATAGGCCAATGGTATCTTAATAGTTTCTACCGTACCATCAGCTTTTTCTCTTTCAATATTAATATTATTGAAAATAGTACCAAAAGCAACTAAAATTTTTCTAATAGATTGATTATAAAAAGTTTTTCCTAGCATTAAAATTCACCAAAGGGATTATCTTCTGTAAAATCTACTATTCCATTATCAGCTGCATTTTCTACTTCAATATTCTGTGCAAATTTATCAGTAGGTAAAGTCAAATCATCAAATGTACTTAATGTCCATGCAGCAGTACCATCAGTAACAGCCGTATCATTTGCAAAATTGCCCTGAATATTCATTACTCTCAATACCCTTGTGCTACTATCCCAACTAACCACTTCGCCTCTAGCTGAAGAATCTGTAGCAGAAGTTCCTTGATATATAGTTGTTCCAGTTGTAAATGTTCCACTGCCACCCGCACTCATAATTAAATCAACACTATAAGAATAAGTGGTTTCAACACTATCAATTGCTGCTACACCTGTAGCTAATTCTTCATCTGAATATTGGAATAAAGCGCATTCAAGTTGATAAGTAAAATTTCTTCCTAATTGAAAAAATGGTATTTGATCCTCTACAAAAGTAATTTCATACAGCTGTGATGAAAATGGCAAATATACCAAGTCACCTTCTCTGGGCTTGGTAAGAGTCGCATCAGCTGCTGTAATAACATCAGTGAATCTACTTTGAGCCATAACTAATTGAACTGTGTCTTTAACCTCAACGCCAAATCTTGAAATTAAATCCCCTTCTCCACCAAATCCTTCTATGGTATCATCACCCAAATGAATTTCAATTGTATAAGAAGTGGTAAAGCTATTTCTTTCTGCATCTTCAAATATAGAATCAATATTATTTTGAGTTCTAGGCAAATAATTTACATCCATACCCATAATCTGAATAGATTCCACTATCAAACTATTCAATAGTGTTCTTTCAGTTGGAGATGTGTTATGTGAAAAGTAACTGCTAGTAGCCATTTTACCCCACTATGAAATTTAATGGTAGTTCAAATGTCAAATGTATTTCTTCTTCTAGTGTTGATATTTCCTCAGTAGCAGCATCTAAAATTGTAGAACCACTATAGGTCAATCCACCAGGCAATGTCATACCATCATATTTAATAAGATTCAAACCCCATTGTTTTTTTATTAAAGATGTTGTGTATCTTTTTAGCCATCTATCATTATATATTTGAGTATATGTTTCTGGATCAAGAATTCTATAACATTCCAGTATCAAATATTCATCCACCTTAATATCATTTGTCCAATCCATATAGATATAAATCCTATCCATATGTCGATTATAATCAAATGGATGTGCTCCTACTAGCATTTTATCAATATCACCTAATCTACTTTGAATCATCCCATATCGAGATAAATTAACATCAGCTAAATCATACAGATCTGTTAAACGCAATTGATAACGTATATCAAACAAATTAGTAGTAGAACTAGACGAAAAAGGAAAAATATTTACAATACCAGTAATGGCATCAGAAACCGATAGATACTTATTAGTTTTATCATCTGCTGTTATTTGATGCTGAACATAAGTTCTTTCTATAGCATCATAATGATAGTCCTGATAAAACTGCAAAGCATTATCTATGGCATCCTGTTCCTGATCCGTACTAATATTAATATCAATCACACCATCACCAAGTTGCCTTTTACAGTAGGATAATAATGTTGCTCTTGAAGTTGGTGCAGCCATTTTTTACCTCTAAACTTCAGTCGGTGGAAGTTCTGTTAATGGAGTTTCTGTTAATTGTTCAACATCACCTTCGCCATTGTTTTCAGCTTGAACAACCGCTTCTAGTGTTCCAGTATCAGTATTTAGATTATACTGTAGATTGGGATCACCACCTTTATCTCTTACCATGTTAGTAATAAAATCTCGTAGATCATTTTCCAATTCGCGCGTAGCGTATTGTTGAGATTCAGTTTTCCTATATCCCCGTTGAATTAAATCAACGTGTGTTTGAATTTGTGTCAATTCATTTGATTCTAATTGTATCTGTTCAGCCATAATATTTTCTCCTAATTTTCATATTACATTGTTATTTATAAGTCTAAGAATGGACAAAACCACTATCAGGTCTTGGTCGAGTCATATCAATATAATCAATTATTAATTTCTTTATATCTTCAATAGTATTGTTTTCAAGTAATCGCTTTTGAGGAATTATAAGTTCTCCTATGAAATCCTTTATAAGAACATTTATGAGTATTTCTCCATTTAACATTAATTTAAAACTATCACTCTCCTCATAAAAAATATTTACATTTTTAAAAAATGAGCTATGATATAAACCAGATAAATCAATAGTACCAATATTTCCCATTTTTAGTTATGAACTTCGGAAAAAGTAGCTTGAGAAAGTTTCGAAACTCCATCAGCATTAGTCCATGTCAAACACGCATATCCAATGTAATTCTGATATTGTGAATATGGAACCTTGCCATACATATATCTTCGTGTAACTGGTGCCTGGCCAGGCACCATAGTTCCCGACCAAGAATTGCCAGTAAAGATATTACTATTATCTGGTGTACCAACTGGTGCCTGTTTCAACCAAGTTAATTGAAGCCTATGCAGCGAAACAGAAAATTGCCAATATTGAGTATTAGTAGAAGTAGCATAAATGGAAACAGTTGTAAAGTATGCATTATAATTAGTGGCTGATCTAGTAGTGCTAGAGCCTGCATGATAACCCTCCTCCATATCTGCATGTAAATTGTAAAAATCACTAAAAGAAATTACACCACTAGTTGGGAGAGTGCCAGTAAACTGATTCTCACTACTAATATTTGGGCCACCTTTATAATATTCACTTATAGCATCTGGTGTTGATCCACCCGCAACATTACGAATATCTGACATTTTTACTGGCGCCCCCGTTAGGTCGTGGTTGGAATCAACAGATGGCATTTGAGTACCATGACTAAAATGATTGGTCTTATTATAATCCATTGGAGCATATATCGGATTTGATATTACCATATACAATTCATCTCCATGATTATAACTTGTTTGTTGTTTGTATTGCAAAAAGCAACAACAGGAATTGAAATTTTCCATTAAGCGCATCTCCCTAGTAATATCTCTACGTGACATGTTAGTCTGTCTATTTGTTTTTGTTGCTTTTCTATAATAGATTGTTGTTCCTTGACTGCTTCTACCAATAATGGTGTAATTTTCTCTGGTTTGACTGTTTTATATTTTTCCTTCCATGACACTTCTCTGCATAACGTTCCTTCAACTGGAGCTTCTCTGACAGCTGTTGGTATTACTTCTTCTAATTCTTGAGCAATAAATCCAACTGTTTTCCCTTCTTCTGTTGGATCAAGTCCAATATTACAATCTTGAATATATTTTCTATTCCATTCAAACTCTACTCCACGAATATTCTTGATCTTCTCTATGGCACCCTGTATAGTAAAAATACTACATTTAAATCTTTTATCAGAAGTAAAGGCTGTAATATCATCTACCATGAACAATGCATTACCACTAATACATCCTGCTTTACTGCCAGCAGTATAAAAATCAAGACAATCATTATCAGTGCCAGGTGATGTTTCAGCTTGAATATATGTATCTTGGTCAACATCCTTGACACCACCTAAAGAGCCCCAATTCGCTCCACTATACCCTTCAAAAGATGACGTTGTGGTATTATATCTAACTTTTCCTTGTGTGTCTGAACCTCTTTCTGAAGTAGTACCAACAGGTAATACTGTTCCACCATCTTCAACTTTAAAAGAAAATGTATTTGATCCATACTTACCTAATGTGACTGTATTATCACAACAGGCTTCCATCACTGGTAATCCTGAAATGTTGTTAGCAGAAAATATTACATCAGAAAAGTCATCGGCTGCTTCTAACAATTGGCCACTGTCACCATGAACTTCTAGCTTCTCATTTGGTGAAGTAGTTCCGATTCCTACGTTGCCAGTACATTTGATTATCATATCTGCTGGTGTTGACCATGCACCAGAAGCACTAAATAACAACCCACAAATAGTAGAATAAGTACTATAGATAATTGACCCACAAACACCTGTACCAAAATTCTGAGTTGTACTGTTGGGGTCGGTACTCCACATTAAACCACCGTTTCCAGCACCAGTATTTACTGGTATGAATATATTACCAGAAGAACCTGTCGCAGCCGTTCCAACTGCTAAATTTTGACAAACAGTTAATGTTTTATTTGGTGAATCAGTTCCGATGCCTACGTTACCAGTTTCACAAATATGCATCAAAGAATACATAGTAATTGCTGTATCAACGGCGGGTTGAGATGCACCACAAGAACCCATAAATGTAATACCACTACCACACATCCTGATAGCACTTCGTGTTGAACTCCATCCATTATGAGATGCCAGATATGTATTATCAGTATCATGCTTTGGCTTCACTCCCCAACCCCATAAAGCACCAGCACCACTGTACTGTATACCAAATGTAGTTATACTTTCTGGATTTGTACCATTATCTGCATAATGATCTCCAAATAATACATAACCATTGGCAGTATTACCTGAAATCACCATCAATGGATTTACACCACTTGTACCATCAACATGTAATTTTGCCCACGGTGTAGCAGTTCCGATTCCTACACACCCAGCTGGGAAAGTAACTGCATCACAAGTAAAATTCCAAACCTGTAACTCTTGCCATCCAGCATTATTACTATACATTACTGCTTTATGATTTCCACTGGAAGATCTTACCGAAAGTGAAAATCTATCATAATCCGCATTAGTACCCATGAATAAATCAGTAGGATTATCAGAAGAACTGTAAAGGCACAATCTTGCTCTACTATTGGTACTTTGTATTTTTACTGTATTCGCACCAGTAGTACAAACTTCTAAATTTGCATCTGGTGCAGTAGTTCCGATTCCTACGTTGCCAGCATCAGCTTCTGTCACCATAGCATATTTGGTTGCACCACCAAGATTACATATATGAATACCATAAGAAGTAGCAGGTGTACCACCCCAAGTACCATCTTTTTCTATTCTCATTCCTGTTGCTTTAGTGACTGTTAAATTAGCAGGTGTTTGTCCATAATGTTGATATTGTCCTAAAAACATAACAACATCAGATATAGTAGCATCACCAGCTCCTGATTGGATTGATGTTACATAACTACGTACCCCATGATTACAGCTATGAGTCAATGTATGACCTGAAGTATTAGTCATATTACCAGCATATATATTGCTATATATAGGAACTGATTTGATACCTGTTGTACCATCTGTACCAGATACTTTGGTTTCTTGTGAATGTAATTTGAAATCTGGTGAAGTAGTTCCGATTCCTACGTTGCCATCAACTCTTTTAATAGACAAGGCTGAAACTCCAGTTGAATCAGCATTATGTCGTAATATATCCAACCTTTTATCAGTCGTAGCTGACCTTGCATCATATTGTATAGTGAACCCTTGTGTGTCATCATGCCCTCTAAATTTCACTCCAGCCAGATATTCTCCTACGTCATTACCTTCTGTTTTAATTGAAATGAAATTACTCTGTGCAGAAGTTAGAGAACCGACTGATAATTCATCACTTGGTGAAGCAGTTCCGATTCCTACTTTAGCACTTGTATCAAAGTAAAAATGATCTGTTGAACCTACATAATAAAAATAACCAGTTGATGAATCATCAGTAAATTGAATGCCTGTAATGGCATCAGTAGATTCAATTTTTATACCAACATCCAATATAGTTTTTACATGCAGTGGTAAGTCTGGTGAAGTTTCTCCTATTCCTACGTTGCCACCCATAGGTTGAAGTGCAATGGCATATGCACTAGTAGTAGCATAATTAAATGTTTTATGCCTTCCTTGAATCCAAGTATAATAAGGACTATCTGCTTTAACTCCCATTGCCAACATGGTATGACCACCATCTATACCAAAAACACCAGAATTAGTACCTGATAAAGTTGGATCATCACCACCATATGAAAGATGTAATTTATTTTCTGGTGCAGTAGTTCCGATTCCTACGTTGCCGCCATTGAAATATGAATCACCAGAAGAAGCAATCTTTACTGCAGTAGTACCACCACCCTGACTGACATACAAATTTGCATTTGAAGTTGTTGCAACATTATCAAATATATTAACATCTCCAGCAACTTGCAACATTGCATTTGGCGCAGCAGTTCCGATTCCTACGTTGCCACTATTCAAAGCAGTCATTGCAGTATTGAGTTTATCCTGTTCGGCAAAAGATTCATCATTAACTGTTGAGTATGGCCTTTGTGGTAGAAGAAAATCAGATGTCCATCTGGCTATGCCTTTAGATATACGAAACTCGTCTAAATAGCCATTAAATTCATAATCAGTAGTTCCAGCTTTACGCCCAATATCTGGCGGTAAAGTTTGTGCGCTGACACTACCAT